>ERZ838225.550-NODE-550-length-50338-cov-22.838693_pt1 | contig 50338 bp, 47 predicted proteins | sample MGYA00519684_ERZ838225 | MGnify/ENA primary metagenome ERZ838225 (study PRJEB31850, sample SAMEA3708829) | human gut metagenome | biome: human gut; feature: human-associated habitat; material: faeces | place: China | collected 2014 ... | reverse complement strand
AAAAATCCTATCGGCACAGCCGATTTGGAATGGATTTTTGCGCGTAACTGTGAGGGTACTGAACAGTTACAATATCCCTCAAAATAACAAGCGGTCTTATAAGAGACCGGGAAAAGGAGATGTCCTATGTTGTACAAAGAATTGATCGAATTATTTGACATGTTAGACAGCGCATCAGCGTCCGGCAGCGAGGTGGTGGAGTATTTTAGATCCATCGATCCCATGTGTCAGGTGGAAACGTATACGCTTGAAGGACCAAAAGGCCATACAGATATGGTGAGAATCCTGATTCCGGGAAAAAACGGAAAATCAAAGGGCGGAAACGCTGGAACGATCGGCATTCTCGGACGCCTCGGCGGTCTGGGGGCAAGACCGGAACAGATCGGGTTTGTCTCCGACGGTGACGGCGCATTGACAGCGTTGGCGGTTGCCGCAAAGCTTCTCAGAATGCAGGCAAAGGGTGATTTCCTTGAGGGCGACGTATTCGTATCTACGCATGTCTGCCCGGACGCTCCGACAGCTCCCCATGAACCGGTGCCGTTTATGAACTCCCCGGTGGAGACCTGGCAGGTGAATAAGGAGGAAGTGACGGACGATCTGGACGCAGTTCTGGTTGTGGATACCACAAAGGGAAACAGGATCATCAACCACCGTGGATTCGCAATCTCACCGACGGTATGTCAGGGATATATTTTGAGAGTCAGCGAGGATCTTCTCGATGTGATGCAGATGACAACAGGAAAACTTCCTTATGTATTTGCTCTGACACAGCAGGATATCACGCCTTATGGAAATGGAATCTTCCATTTAAACAGCATCCTGCAGCCTGCGACGGCGACAAAAGCCCCGGTGGTAGGCGTTGCGATCACGACAGAGACGACCGTTGCCGGATGTGCAACGGGAGCTACCCATATGGAAGATCTGGATGAGGCAGCCCGGTTTATGATCGAGTCGGCGAAGGCATTCGGAAGAGGAAAACTGAGTTTTCTGGACAAGGAGGAGTTTGCACGGATCAAGGAGCTTTACGGCAACATGGAACACTTCCAGACGCTTGGAAAGAAGAGTGAAGAGGCGTAAGCTTCGGGAAAAGATCCGGGTCTCAGCCGGATTCCGGCAGCAGATGTAATTTTTTAAGAAATTTGACAGAAATTTATCATAAATCCCGGCGGAAAAAATTTGACAGGTTCTGCCGGGATTGTTACAATTACGGGTAGAGCAAAAATTGTAACAATATGCGATAACCGTCTATGGGACGGGGTGATGGAGAACATACATGTCAGACAGAGAAATGATAGAAGAAACTAAGAAAGACGTTCCGGATCAGATGGAGCCGGTGATCCCGGAGATCCCGGCGGAGAAATCCGGGAAAGAGCCGGAGGCCAGGGCCGCAGAAGCCGACATCACAGAGCCGGAGGCAAAGGCCGCAGAAGCCGACAGCACGGAGCCGGAGACCAAGGCCGCAGATGCTGACGGCGCAGAGCCGGAGGCAAAGGCAGCAGAAGCCGACATCACAGAGCCGGAGGCAGAGGCTGCAGAAGCCGACAGCACAGAGCCGGAGGCAAAGGCCGCAGAAGCCGACAGCGCTGAATCGGAGACGGAGGGACAGAGATCCCGTTCTGCGGGAAGACGTTCCGGAAACCGAAGGGAAAAACAGCAGCCCGTGCGCCCGAAAAAAGAGCATCAGGCAAGTCAGCGTGAAAATATCTTAAGACTGCGTGAGATCAAAAAGAAAAAGGCGGCGATGCCGTATATGAAGATCCTCACGGCAGGAGGAGCGGCTGTTGCAGTGGTCGCGGTGGTTGCGGTTGCAGGAACTGTGATCGGAAATCACAGGGACACTTTTTCCAGAGGGATGAAGGTTGAGACCGCAGCGGTTTCCTTAGAGACAACAGAGGCTGCATCTGAGAGCACCGGGGAGAGAAATATTGTTCTGGAGACCACGCTTTCTGCCGAGGAGATTGCGTCTAAGGAATATGAAAAGACGGTCCAGAGTATTGTGGACAGCTATGCAAATCTTGGGATTGCGGAGGTCTCAGGCTATCTGAACGTCAGAAAGACCCCGGAGAGCTTCGGTGAGGTCATAGGAAAGCTGCCGAAGGGCGGTGCCTGCGAGATTCTGGATACCTCCACAGATGGCTGGTATAAGATCTCATCCGGCGGTGTGACCGGTTATGTAAGCTCCCAGTATGTCTATACCGGGGATGAGGCGAAAAAACTGGCTGCGGAAAATGTGGCTGAGCGTGCCGTGATCGATGCGGATAAGTTAAATGTCCGGTCAGAGCCGAAGGCGGATGCGAATGTTGTGGAGCAGGTATTTAAAAACGAAAGATATGACATCAAGGGGCAGCAGGACGGCTGGATCCAGATTTCTTCCGGATATATTTCTGCGGATTATGTCACCGTAAAATACGCTCTGGATGAGGCGATCAAGCAGGATATGAGACAGACGGTCTTAAGCCTTTATGATAATCTCGGTGTATCCAATGTGTCCAATTACCTGAATGTCCGCGACAATCCGGATGAGAAGAAGGGCAAGATCATCGCGAAGCTGCCGAGCAACGCAGGCTGTGATATCCTGGACACCTCCACGTCGGGCTGGTACAAGATCCGTTCCGGAAACATTACCGGTTATGTAAAATCTGAGTATATCCTGACAGGACAGCAGGCGAAGGACAAAGCGCTTCAGGTTGCAAAGCTGATGGCGATCTCCAACACGGACGGCGTCAATGTCCGCACAGAGCCGAACACGAATTCTTCGATCTACACACAGATCTCCAACAGCGAGCGATTCCTTGTAGCGGATCAGCAGGATGGCTGGGTAAAGATCGAGATCGATGATCAGGACGCATACCTGTCCAGCGATTATGTTGACGTTAAGTACGGTCTGGAAGAGGCGATCAAGTATACGCCGGTGGTTGAGGTTGCAGATACCTCTTCGAAGAATGATTCTAAGAACAGTTCAAAGAATAATTCCGGTAAGAAGAACAGCGCAAACGACGGGGCTGCCGGATCGAAGTCCGGAAGTGTTTCCTCCAAACGTGCCCAGATCGCAAACTACGCAGTTCAGTTCGTCGGAAACAGATATGTCTACGGCGGAACGAGCCTGACAAACGGAACGGACTGCTCCGGATTTACGATGTCTGTCATGGCGAAATTCGGTGTATCCCTGCCGCATAACTCCGGCGCGCAGTCTGGATGCGGAAAGTCGATCACCTCGAGCCAGATGCGTCCGGGTGACCTTGTATTCTACTCCGGCAGCGGCGGAATCAACCACGTGGCACTTTACATCGGTAATGGTCAGGTGTGCCATGCGTCCAACGCGAGGTCCGGTATCAAGATCTCTACCTGGAACTATCGTACTCCGGCGAAGATCGTGAATGTACTTGGTGATTAATTGAAAATTGGAAGATTTCGGACAGCCCGGTAGAGATGCCGGGCTGTCTCGATAAGAAAAGTAAATTTGGAAGAAATGAATTCCTCAGACTGGGAAACTGGAACATATTAAAATTTTTCCGGGTGGATCAGTTCTGGAATGCATGGGAAGGAAAGAATATGGAGAAAAAGAAGGGTATTAATAGACATGCGGCAGGTCTCTGCGCAGGACTTGGCATCCTGTTCGCCGCAGCGGTACCGATGACGGCGTTTGCGGATACGGTTTATGTGAACGCGTCGAAATTAAATTACAGGAATCAGCCGTCCACTGTATCCGGAGCGGTTCTCGGAACACTGCCCCGCGGGACAGAACTTTCCAGAGTGAAAAACAATGGGGAGTGGAGCGAGGTGCAGATCGGCGGGGCGAAGACGACCGTCTATGTGGCAAGCCGCTATCTGACCACCAGCAAGCCGCAGAGCAGCACTGCGAAAACGGGGGCGGCAACTGCGGGCGGAACATCCACAGTTGCTGCCGATGGAACTGTGACAGTCCCGGACTCCTTAAAGGCGTATGTGGATAAGGCTTATCAGGTCGGAATGGATCCCAACTGGAAATATGCGGGGATGTCCGCAATCAACAGCGGATGTGCGGTATTCTATCACAATGGGACTGCAAACCGCAAAAACAAGGTGGTTGCCGTAAATGCTGGACATGGTACATCCGGCGGATCGAAGGTAAAGACATTCTGTCACCCGGATCAGACGGCGAAGGTGACAGGCGGAACGACGGGCGCAGGCGCGACAAAGGCGGTGGCGGTATCCGGCGGAATGACGTTCGCGGATGGAACGGCGGAGAGTACCGTGACGCTCCGTATGGCGCAGATCTTCCGGGATAAGCTTCTGGTGGCGGGATATGATGTGCTGATGATCCGCGATGGAAGTGATGTGCAGCTCGACAATGTGGCGAGAACCGTCATGGCGAACAACAAGGCAGACTGCCATATCGCCCTGCACTGGGATTCCACGAAGACGGACAAGGGCGCATTTTACATGAGTGTGCCGAATAATGCCGCCTATCGTGCCATGGAGCCGGTGGCGTCCCACTGGGAGTCCCACAATAAGCTTGGAAGCGCGCTGGTTGGCGGATTGAAGCAGAACGGTGTGAAGATCTTCTCGTCGGGATCCATGGAGATGGATCTGACCCAGACGTCGTATTCTACGGTTCCGAGTATTGATATCGAACTGGGGGATGGGAAATCTGCTCATGATGATGCGACGTTAGGAAAACTGGCGGATGGGCTTGTTGTCGGTGTGAACAGTTATTTTGGACAGTGATCCGGGCTCGTAAGTTCAAGACAGAATGAATGGAATGCCGCTGCTGGGGAAAATACCTGGCGGCGGTTTTTGGAATTAATGGGAGGTTATACCGGAACTTCCTGGTAATCAAAAAAAATTACATGACGAAGATGTGCATTTGCGCGAAGATGTAGATTAACGCAGGTGAATGCGAGGATGTTGAAAACTACGGGGGGGGGGGGACTCTTTCCATATAAAAAACACCATCTCTCAATGGAAATGGTGTTTTTTCAGTGGACCTGATCGGATTCGAACCGACGACCCCCACAATGCGAATGTGGTGCGCTCCCAACTGCGCTACAAGCCCATAACGATATTTTTTTGACCTCATTATTATCGCACCACGGGGGACAGATGTCAAGATTTTCCAGAAGGAAAAGTGAAGAAATTTTGCCGGGACCGCTGGCGCGGTACAAGATAAAAGAATCGAACGTATGGTTGTATCATTGCGGAAAACGTGGTAAAATAGAAGGCAGAAGGCAGATGTAACGGAGAGGGAGGGGACTATATGATACTGATCGTATGCGTGGATGACCATAATGGAATGATGTTCAACCATCGCCGCCAGAGCCAGGATCGAGTCCTGCGGGCAGATATTCTGGAACTTACGGATGGAAAAAAACTTTGGATGAATGCCTACAGCAGAAAACAGTTTGCGGAGAGTGATGCGGAGAAAATCCTGGTGGATGAGACGTTTCTCGATGCTGCGGGGGACGGGGAGTTCTGCTTTGTGGAGAATGCGGACGTCTCTGGCTGTGCGGAGCGGATCGAGGAAATCTATCTCTACCACTGGAACAGGGATTATCCGGCGGATGTGTATTTTCCAGTGGACCTCAGCGTGTGGAAGTGCGTGGAGACGAAAGAATTTGCGGGATCTTCCCACGAGAAAATTACGAGAGAGCGGTATACCCGTTAAAATATGAATGTATGATAGGCAGAATGACGCTGGAGACAGTTCCAATTCCGATATTTCAGAAATATAGTGGGAGATTGGATATTGGGACAGGGGGGAGTATGTACGGAGCATTTGGCGGAAAGGCGGACTGCGATAGAAAATATGGCAACAGAGGGGAATGACAGAATATGAAGAATTTAAGAAAATGGCTGCTTTGCGTGATCGCGGCGGTCTCTTTGACGGTAACGGCCTGTGAGGGCGATGCGGCCGCTAATGCCAGTGTGGCGGCAGATGTTGCCCATGCGGCGGGAAATATCCTTGGAAGCCTTGCTGAGGCGGCAGAGAACTCTGGTGCCGGGAACAGCAGCGGACAGGGAAATAAAACGTCAATGGGGATGGCAGGAAACCCGTCGGCAACCGGGGAATTCCGTCTTTCCGATATTCCGGAGTATACGGACTCCCCTTATGTGGCGGTCAATGGAAATGTTCCGTATTTTACGGAGGATGACCTGACGGATGTCTCCTTTGAAAGCTACAGTGATCTGGACTCATTAGGCCGCTGCGGTGTGGCTTACGCCTCCGTCAGTACCGATACGATGCCGACGGAAAAGCGGGGTTCCATCGGAGAGGTAAAGCCAACAGGGTGGATCAATGCGAAATATGATTTTGTGGATGGAAAATATCTGTATAACCGATGCCATCTGATCGGATATCAGCTGACTGCGGAGAACGCGAACGAAAAGAATCTGATTACGGGTACGAGATACCTTAATGTTCAGGGAATGCTGCCGTTTGAGAACCTGACAGCCGACTATGTAAAAGAAACCGGAAACCATGTGATGTACCGTGTGACGCCGATCTTTGAAGGTGATAATCTTGTGGCATCCGGAGTTCTGATGGAAGCGAAGTCCGTGGAGGACGAAGGCGACGGAGTCCTGTTCTGTGTTTATGTTTACAATGTTCAGCCGGGAGTCACGATCGACTATGCGACGGGAAAGAGTGAACTGGCGAAGAGCGGAGGTGCAGGAGGCAGTCAAAGCGGAAGTGCGTCAGGTACCGGGAAAACGTCAGGTACATCGTCTACTGGAAACAATTCATCAGGGGCACCTGGAGGTACCGGAAAAAACGATGCAGGAACCTCTGGAAAAGAGAGCGGAACCTATATCCTCAACACGAAGACCATGAAATTCCACCGCACGGACTGCAATTCTGTGAAGAATATCAAGTCTGAGAACCGAAAAAAGTATACGGGGGAGCGGGAGAAGCTGATTGATGAGGGATATGAAGCTTGTAAAAGTTGTAAACCGTAGAGAATATTTCAAAAACATATAAAATTAAGACAATATCAAACGCCCGGCTTTATGCAATCAGTGTATGGAGCCGGGCGTTTATTCAGTCCATATTTGACATAAGATTAAACTGAAATATCAGGGATTAATCATGGTGTGAGAAATCATGAAACATTTTTTCTGCAGTGCCTGTATCTAAGCGAAAAGATTTACATAGCTGCTGAATGATTTCGGAATCGGTAAGATTGTGTTCTTTTAGAACATTTATGATCGCATGGATTCCCTCAAGGCGCCCTTCTTTGCGCCCTTCTTTGCGCCCTTCTTCAAGGCCCTCTTCATGGCCTACCTTACGTCCGATGTCAATACCAGTAGATAAAATACTCATATGTGCATCCTCCCATTCTTCACTCTGCTTTACTTCAGTAACAATTGCGTCCAGCCTGCGGATCCTGTCATCAAGGATAATAATCTCGGGATTGGAGAGCGTAGAGTTTTTCATATATTGAAGAAGACTCACGAGTTCATCCCGTTCGTTCTTACTGCTCATATTCAAAAATATCTTCATTGTCTCATCCCCCAGTTCCATCCCCGGAATCTGGTGACAGCGCTCTGTGAATGTGTACATTGCGCGATCCATTCCGAAGAGATCAGTTTGGGTGATGAATATCACGATCGTTGATGGCAAGTGGCGGTATTTTGTGTGTTTTCCTGCCTTTAGCGCCGGTGTATCAAGAAGTCCCTGATAATACCGGGAGCGCTTCCTGAGATCGTCCTCAGACGCATCATTCTGCATCTCTGTAGCAAATTGCCTGGAATCTTCCGCCAATGCCCAGGCGTCGAGCCGGATTCCGCGTCTTCCGTTTTTGTTGAGAATAACGTCCTCAACCCTTACCTGTGTAAGCCTGAGATCTGGTTCATCCAGGATAATACTGAGTACGCATTCCTGCGCCTCCTTGTGCTTCATTACCGCGAGAAACAGGGCGAAATCGCTGAGATTGACATTCATAAAATCGGGCGATTCCCTATACTCTTCAGTGGAGATGAGAGCATGGATCACTTGATTTTCCATTCAGTTACCTTCCTTTCCTGGAAAATTGGGCAGGAGAGGAATTGATACGAGACATCCCCGACTCCCTGCCAGTTGTTTGGGTGATTTCAGCAAAGAGTCTTCAGATGCCGTAATGGCCAGAATAGAAAATAGATCATAGAATTCGTTAGAAACCTTGCTTGGGATTATATTAGCATGTAGGAGTGGGGATGGCAATGTAGTTGGGTATTAAAAAATATTAAAAATTGATAAACTCATTGAGGTCACAGAAGCAGAAGATTCCACCGAAATCGACGAAGCTGAAGACACCGTAGAAATCAAGAAAGATGCCAGCGTAGAGTTCGTACTCGATGAGGCACCGGAACTGTAAATTTCACGAAACAGAAAATGGAAAAGTCCCCGGAAGTAAAATTTCAGGGGCTTCTGTTTTTGTGGGAAGGAGGTTTCTTTTTGCATTGCAATATGCTATACTGATGGGAAGAAATTCATAAAGCAGATTTTATCTGCTAATAAAGAATCATATATCAAGGGAAAAGGTGAGGTATTATGAAGATCACAAAAGTATGGGCGGTATATTTCAGCCCCACAGGAAACACGAAAAAAGTAATCACAACGATGGCGAAAAAGGCGGCGGAAGTTCTTTCTGTGCCGATGGAGACATTTGATTTTACACTTCCGGAGAACCGGGAAGGTGTTACGAGCTTTGAAAGTGAGGATCTTGTATTTTTCAGCACACCGGTCTACGCGGGAAGAATTCCGAATAAGATGCTACCGTATGTGCAGAGCGCTTTTGAGGGAAATGGCGCATTTGCAGTACCGGTATCGGTATTCGGAAACAGAAACTTTGACAACGGTCTGATCGAGCTTCGCAACGAGCTGGAGCTTCACGGCTTCCATACGATCGCAGCTGCTGGAATCCCGACAGAGCATGTGTTCAGCAATAAGCTTGCGACAGGACGTCCGGATGCGGATGATCTCGCGAAGATCGCGGAATTTGGTGAGAAGGTCGCGAAGAAAGTTGCTGATATGACGGAGATCCCGGCAAAGATCGAGGTCCGCGGCGATGATCCGGTGACTGCCTACTATACACCGCTTGGAACGGATGGAAAACCTGCAGTGTTCTTAAAGGCGAAACCGAAGACAGACCCGGAAAAATGCACGAAGTGCGGAATCTGTGCGACAGTCTGTCCGATGGGATCCATCCCGAAGGACGCGCCGGATACCTGCACCGGAATCTGCATCAAGTGCCATGCCTGCATCAAGGCATGTCCGGCAGGCGCAAAGTATTTTGATGACGAGGCATTTTTATCTCATGTGGAAATGCTAAAACAGAATTACCAGAGACGGGCTGAGGCAGAGTGGTTTATCTGATGATTCTATGATTGTATAAAAAATGCATAAAAAATCAATGAAAAAGATTGATACAGAGGGCGAACATAGGCTCCCTGTATCAATTTTTTTCTCATTCGAGAAGATTCCCACTTTTTTAGAGTGGCCAACTGCCGGGGACTGTTAAAATAGAACTCTTTTCTAATGCTGTCAGAAAAAATGTGACTGGAGTTAAGAAGAATTTCTAAAAATTAACTCTTGACAAAAGTCACTTCATAACAGGTGGTGAGTAATCACAAATCTGTCTCAATGGGAGTCAGGTCTCCGACTGAGATAGACAGGTTTGAAGCCTGCCTGCCGGAGCCTGTTCCCGGGATGATCCGTGGGAGACCTGGCACAGGACTTTGACTCCTGCATTCAGTCATTCAGTGCCGCCAATTTTTCAAAATACGGCGCAAACAGCTCCTTTTCATATGCATATCCCGCCATGAACACGCAGTCCATAAAGAGTCGTGTGATCTCCGGATCTTCCTGCTCCGCGAGAATGCGCTTCCATTCCTCTTTCGCGTGCTGGCTGAGTTCTGCGAGCAGCCGGTTCCGGTCCTCGAAGAGGCCGTTGTCGGTACAGTTTAAGTCCTTCGGAAGAAAGTCCGCAGTCCTTCCGCAGGGGGATGGGCAAGCGGCGCAGTCTGGGGAGACAATGGATTTCTGCTTGTGGATCTGTTCCACAAGGTCATTGGCGGCAGAAGAGGAGAGCGAGCCGCCCGGGGCCACGGATGCCAGGGCTGCAAAAAGGACCGGAGCAGTTCCAGCCGGGATTTCCTTTGCCTCCGCGGCGCGGGCGAGTCCGATGAGGGCGCAGATGACAGCGTCCTGCTCCGGGGTGCGGCCAGAGGTGTTTGTAGTAGTTGAGAGAGACATATAGGTTCCCTTCTTAAATATAAAAATGTCGATTCAGTACCTTCGTAGTTACAAGGAAAAATCTATTCCAGATCGGCTATGCCGATGGGATTTTCCAGAAGAACTGGCAGGGACGAGATCTTATTTCAAGATCCGTCCATCGGTACCGATTGTATATACCTGCCACGGAATAAACTTCCCGCTTGCCATCAGCGCGTTCTTCACAGCCGCCTCGATTCCTCCGCAGCACGGAACCTCCATGCGAACAACTGTCACGCTCTGGATATCATTATTGCGGATGATCTCTGTAAGCTTCTCGGAATAGTCTACGGAATCCAGCTTCGGACATCCGATCAGTGTCACATGTCCGTCAATGAAATCGTTGTGGAAGTTTCCGTATGCGTAAGCGGTGCAATCCGCGGCAACGAGAAGCTTCGCACCGTCAAAGTACGGGGCGCGGACCGGGACGAGCTTGATCTGAACCGGCCACTGGGATAGTCTGCTCTCCATGGAGACAGGTGCAGTGTGTCCCGGAATCGCTGCGTTGTTAGATGCAGGCGCGGAGGCATGTGTGATCGTGCGGCTCATGCTTCCCGGGCATCCTGTAAATTCCGGCTTCGGGGACGGTGCCTCTGTCGGCATGAGGGAAGCAGCTTTTCTTGCCGCCATGTGTGCCAGAACCGCCTCATGGTCATAAGCGGCAGCCTCGCGCTCCTCAAAGCTGATGGCGTCCGCCGGACAGGCCGGAAGACAGTTTCCAAGGCCGTCACAGTAATCGTCGCGGATCAGCTTCGCCTTTCCGCCGATCATCGCGATTGCGCCTTCCTGACAGGCCGCTGCGCATGCTCCGCAGCCGTTGCATTTTTCTTCATCAATTTTTACGATCGTTCTTTTCAATTTAAGTTCCCCTTTCAAAGCGTGTAAATATTGTCTCAGTGATTTTCATTGCGGTGTATTTGCTGCCATGCATCCGGAAAAAGCGGATCGTGGCAGATTTTGTAAGTGTCATGTATTGACTTTTGTATCGTCAATATACTACAATGATGACAAAAAGTATGTTGTATTTCCAACGAAAAATCCGCAATGTGGTACATTCAGATATGAAAACAGGAAAGTGCAAAAGACTGCCCGTTATGGATGAAGGAAACAGGAAAGTGTAAATGGCCGCCCGTGTCAGGTGAAAGAAAGGAAAACTATGATCCACAAAGAAGAAATTCCGGATTCCATGCTCTTTGCCGGAATCCACCCTGAAGAAAAGGAAAGTATCTTAAAATGTCTCTCCGCAGTAGAAAAGAAATACGAAAAAGGGGATATTATTTTCCTCGCCGGAACGGAGATCCGCTCTATGGGATTCATCCTCTCAGGAAGAGTCGAGATCTCCCGGGACGATTTCTGGGGAAACCGGCAGGTTCTGGGACATGGAGAAACCGGTGAGCTTTTCGGTGAAGCTTACGCCTGTATGCCGGGTGAAGTTTTGATGGTCAATGTAGTGGCGGCAGAAAAGAGCCGGATCTTATTTTTAGACCTCGGAAGGATCTTAAATGTCTGCACACCGGCATGTTCGCATCACAACCGCCTGATCCACAACCTTCTCTATATCATGGCGAAGAAAAATCTTATGCTGACGCGGAAGATCGACCACATGGGGCAGAGGTCCATCCGGGAAAAGGTGATGGCGTACCTGTCCTTTGAGTCTGAAAAACAGAAGAAAAAGACCTTCGGAATCCCCTTTAACCGCCAGCAGCTCGCGGATTATCTCGCGGTGGACAGGAGCGCATTGTCTGCAGAACTCTCCAGAATGAAAAAAGACGGGCTGATTGAATTTGAGAAGAACCTTTTTACGCTTTTATAACGTAACGGTTCAGTGCCCTCGCGGTTACGCGCAAAAATCCATTTCGAATTGGGATTTTTGCCTTCCAGCATAGATTTTCTTACGGTCAGCGCAGTAAGTGCATAGACCTGCGGAATCGTTACATCATAATTCTATATATAGAAGAAAGGAAAGAACAATGCCATACAGAGATGAGATCGAAGACCGAAGAATCCGGCGGGAGAAAAACCGGAGAAGACGAAGAAAACAGGAGCGGACCCGCCGAATGATCGTAGGCGGACTGACTGCGGTGATCGGGATCGCCGTGATCATCACGGCTGTGCTCGTGACAAAGAAACTTACGGGGAGGAAACAGGTAGATCCGGCGGATGTGGCGGTTCCGGAGTATGTGAATGTGAATTTACTGACCCCGAATGAGTACTCACGGCCGCAGATCCCACTTGAGAAAGTAAACGGCATCGTGGTACACTATGTCGCAAATCCCTGCAGCACCGCTCTGGAAAACCGGAATTATTTTGAGGGATTAAAGGACCAGACGGGTTCGAAGACCACCTCTGTCAGCAGCCATTTTGTGATCGGTCTGGAAGGTGAGGTCGTCCAGTGCGTTCCATTAAATGAAGTGGCCTACGCATCCAACAACCGCAACAGCGACACGATCTCCATCGAGTGCTGCCACCCGGATGAGACCGGAAAATTTTATGACAGTACATATCAGACGCTTGTAAACTTATGCGCGTACCTCTGTGTGGAATTTGATCTGAAGCCGGATGACGTGATCCGCCACTACGACGTGACGGGAAAGATCTGCCCGAAATATTTTGTGGATTATCCGGAGAAATGGGAGGACTTCCATAAGGATGTAAAGAAAGCGATAAAGATTCTGAAGAAGTAACGGGACATTCACTAAAAATTCGAAATTCATTTTGTATTCTTTACCTAAAATTTACAAATATTATATTTATAATTGAAAAAAGCGTGTGCTCTATGATATGATGGAACACGAAGGCAAATTTTGCAGAATCGGATCGAAACTGCGCTTTTGCCACGCCGCCGTGTTAAGACAACAGGCAGCGACAAAAGAGAATGGAGAAGGCATTATGAATATCGGATATCTGGAAAGTATCTTCAGCTTCCTCGGCGGTCTGGGCATGTTCCTTTACGGTATGAGCATCATGGGTGACGGCATGCAGAAGTCGGCGGGAAGTAAGCTGAACAAGTTCCTGAGAATGGTGACGGACAACAGACTTCTGGCAGTCGGTCTCGGCGCTCTGATCACCGCGATCCTGCACAGCAGCGGAGCCACAACCGTCATGGTGGTTGGTTTCGTAAACGCCGGAATTTTGAATCTGACCCAGGCAGTCGGGGTCATCATGGGCGCGAATATCGGTACAACGATCACCGCATGGATGGTTTCCTTAAACTCTCTGGGGGATGCGATGAAGGTTTTGCAGCCGTCGTTTTTCGCACCGCTCGTAGTTGCCATCGGTGCAGCCTTTTTGATGTTTTCCAAGAAGAAAAAGGAGAGTCTGGCAGGTGAGATCTGTATCGGTGTCGGCCTCCTGTTTGTGGGCCTGACCTTCATGTCAGGTTCGGTAGCACCGTACACGGATGCCCCGATCTTTGCGAAGGCGTTTGCGGTACTCGGAAGGAACCCGATCCTCGGTATTCTTGTAGGTGCCCTTGTAACTGCGATCATCCAGAGCTCCACCGCTTCTGTCGGTATCTTACAGACTCTGGCGATGAGTGGAGTGGTATCCGCAAATGCCGCGATTTATATTACACTTGGACAGAATATCGGATCCTGTCTGACTGCGCTTTTATCCAGTGCCGGTACAAGCCGCAACGCTAAGCGTGCGTCTGTGATCCACCTGACCTTCAACAGCTTCGGTGCGATCGTATTCGGAATCGGTATGTATATCATTTCCATGATGCGCCCGGATATTGCCCAGAGCAGCATCAATTCCTTCCAGATCTCGGTGTTCCATACATTCTTTAACGTGACGAACACCCTGCTCTTATTCCCGTTCGCGAAACAGCTCGTTGCGTTCTCCGGTCTGATCGTCCGTGAGACAGGTGAGGAAGAGGCGAAGAAGGAAACAAAGGAGGACGAGCTTCCGGTTCTCGACGAACGTATCTTCAAATCCCCGACCTTTGCCCTTGAAGTCGGTGTGATGGAAGTCGTTCATATGGGTAAGATGGCCCTTGCAAACTTAAAGCTTGCAACAAGCGTCCTTCTGGAAAACAAATATGAATGTCTGGATGAGGTTTTTAAGAACGAGACAGAGATCGATATTTTAAATAAGAAGCTTACCGAATATCTCATTAAGGTCAACAACCTGTCCTTAAATGAGAAGCAGAAAGTTCAGGTCAGCAACCTCTTCTATAGCATCAGCGATTTAGAACGTGTGGGCGACCATGCGGAAAACCTCGCGGAGGCGGCACAGTACCTGAAGGAACATGGACTCGCTTTCTCAGAGACCGGGATCGAGGACCTCAAAGAGATTTCGAGCGCGGCCATCGGAGCTGTGGACCATGCAGTCGCTGCCCGTCAGGATGGCGGAATGGAGGATATCCGTCAGGTCAGCAAGCTGGAAGACCGTGTGGATACTCTCGAGGAGGAGATGCGCGACAAGCACATCGAGCGTCTTTCCAAGAACGAGTGCAACCCGTCCGCCGGCGTTGTGTTCTTAGATATCTTAAGCAATCTGGAACGTATCTCCGACCATGCCTATAATGTGGCCGGATATGTGAAGGATGAGCTGTAAAGCGCATTTCATCTGATGATTTTGATCCCGCATACAGATTCCGGATAATATCCGGACTGTGGGCGGGATTTTTTTAGTATTTGCGGTCATTTGGAAAAATCAGCTTGCCAGCATATGCGATCTTCCGTATAATGAAGACATCAGACAACTTGTAACAGAACATGGGGGAAACTATGGAGACGAAGAAAAAAGATGACCGGAAACTTCTGGGCAGCCAGATCGAGGACCGGATCTTAGAGTATATAAAAGAGAAACCGTTGGAGGTGGGAGACCGGCTTCCGAACGAGTTTGAACTTGCGGAGATGTTTGAGGTGGGACGAAGCACGATCCGCGAGGCGGTAAAAGGTCTGGTGACGAAAGGAGTTCTGCAGGTGCGGAGAGGAGCGGGAACGTATGTCAGCAGTCTGACGCCTGCGGAGGATGATCCGTTAAGGCTTAACGCAAAGCTCCATGATAGGTTTAAGTTGGCGCTGGATCTCTTTGACGTCCGCCTGATCTTAGAGCCGGAGATCGCCGCTAAGGCGGCAGTTTATGCGACGGACGAGGATATCGCGACCTTAAAGAGGCTGTGTAAAGAGACAGAGGAACTGTATCTGGCGGACAAGGATCACATGCCGAAGGACATCGAGTTCCACACCTGGATCGCCCGGTGCAGTAAGAATCAGGTCATGGAGTCCCTGATCCCGATCATCAATTCGGGAATCAATACCTTTGTAAACTTGACGAGGCGCTCACTGCGGACAGAGACGATCACGACCCACCGGGCCATCACGGAAGCCATCGCAAATCATGATTCCACCGGGGCGCGGTGTGCAATGGTGATGCATCTGACGTATAACAGGCAGGAGCTTTTGAGACGCCGGACGGCTTATAAGGCGCAGGGCGAGACAAAAGAGGAGAAAGAGCAGTAGGAGAGTAAAATGTCAGAAGCCATTCAAATGGAATAAGAATGCAGCGAGCAGGGAAAAATAATGCACAATTTTCCCCTGCTTTTTTTGTGCGAAAAAGAGAAAAGGCAAAATACATCAGACAAGTATTGCAAATGCCACAGAAAAATGGTAGATTAAGCACATAGACATAAGACATCAGACAAATATATCAAAAAAAACTTGCTAAACGGCTTGACATGTCTGATGAAAACGGAAAACAGGAAAGTCAAAACGTGAACTGTTTTTCCGGAATGAAACCATGAAGCGCAGAGCAGTCCGGTTCGGGGTATGATACGGATCTTTGCGCGGAACAACCAAAACAAATACACTGGGAGGTAAATCCACTATGTCTGAAGGAGTTGTACTCAACCCGACCCGCCTTGTTCTGGCAGCACTGATCGGTCTTGTGATCCTGCTCGTCCTGATCATCAAGTTTAATGTGCAGGCAATGATCGCGATCCTGATCGGAGCGATCAGCATCGGACTTCTTGCGGGAATGCCGACGAAAGATATTATCGCGGCAGTCAATGATGGAATTGGAAACACGTTAAAAGGAATTGCCTTACTTGTAGGCTTAGGATCCATGTTCGGCGCGATCCTGGAGGTCTCGGGCGGTGCACAGACGATCGCCGTCACGATGGTAAAGAAATTCGGTGACGAGAAGGCCGCGTGGGCGCTTGGAATCACAGGTCTCGTGATCGCGATGCCGGTATTCTTCGATGCAGGACTGATCATTCTGATCCCGTTAGCATTCTCCCTTGCAAAGAAGACAAAGCGTTCCTCTCTTCACTATGTGATCCCGCTCCTTGCAGGACTTGCGGTTGGACATGCGTTCATTCCGCCGACACCGGGACCGGTTCTCGTAGCAACGATGTTAAATGTAGATCTTGGCTGGGTCATCTTAGTCGGAATCTTCTGCGGAATCTTCGCGATGATCGTAGCCGGTCCGGTCTGGGGATCCATCTGTGGTAAGAAGTTTTATGTTCCGGTGCCGGAGAGCGTGGCAAATCAGGAAGAGATCGATGAGTCCAAGCTTCCGAGCTTCTGGCTGATCGTTGGGATCATCCTGATCCCGTTGGTGCTCATCATTCTGGACTCCATCTGCGGCGTCGTTCCGGCATTAGCCGGTGTTGCTCCGGTCTTTGAGTTCTTAGGTGAGCCGTTCGTAGCACTGTTACTCGCGACTCTGGCTGCTATGTTTGGTCTCGGCTTAAAACATGGCTACACGATGAAAGAGCTTGAGAAGGTTATGACAAAGTCCTTAGAGCCGACCGGTCTCATCCTTCTTGTTACCGCCTGCGGCGGCGTGCTCCGCTATGTGCTTCAATACTCCGGTCTCGGAAACGTGATCGGAAACGCGGTTGCATCCATGAATCTTCCGATCGTTATCCTTGCATTTATCATCGCAGTCCTTGTCCGTATCAGTGTCGGTTCCGCGACGGTTGCCATGACCATGGCGGCAGGTATTGTTGCGGCGCTTCCGGGAATCAGCGAGCTGTCCCCGTTATATCTGGCATGTACCGTAGCGGCAGTAGCGGGCGGCTCCACTGTATGCTCCCACTTCAATGATTCCGGTTTCTGGCTGGTAAGATCCCTCGTGGGAATCGACGAGAAGACGACTCTGAAAACCTGGACCATCATGGAGACCTTAGTCGGCGTGACCGGATTCCTTGTAGCACTTGTAATTTCATTCTTTGCGTAGTAGAAAGATGCAGATACGCAGCTTAAAGCCGCGGTGCATTCGAAACGCAGAGAAAGAACAAAATTGAAAAAACAGTTCCAATAAAATATATCATTCGCTCAGTAACGAGCAGCACCCCACAAAGAAAGAAGGAAATATCATGAAATGTCTGAAGAGTCAGGAAATGAGAAAACTTGCACCGGAGCTTGATCCGTTAAGAATCGGAACGGGCTGGAAGCCGGAAGAGCTTGCGATGCCGCAGGTCATCATCGAAAGCACGGCAGGTGATAGCCATCCGGGAAGCGGACATCTCCATATCCTTGTAGATGAAGTAAAAAAAGGAATCGCCGAGGCAGGCGGCCACGGCGCGAAATATTTCTGCACCGATATCTGCGACGGCGAGAGCCAGGGAACCGATGGAATCAACTACAGCCTTGCAAGCCGTGAGATGATCGCGAACATGATCGAGATCCACGCGAACGCGACTCCCTTCGATGCAGGCGTATATCTCGCAAGCTGTGATAAGGGAATGCCGGCAAACCTCATGGGCTTATTCCGCGTGAATATTCCGGCGGTTGTTGTTCCGGGCGGAACCATGAATGCAGGTCCGGAGATGTTAACTCTGGAACAGCTTGGTATGTACAGCGCCCAGTATGAGCGCGGTGAGATCGATGAGAAACGCTTAAACTGGGCAAAACACAACGCATGTCCGAGCTGCGGCGCTTGTTCCTTTATCGGAACTGCATCCACCATGCAGATCATGGCTGAGGCTCTTGGCCTTGCCCTTCCGGGAAGTGCGTTGATGCCTGCGACAAGCCCGGATCTCTTAAACTACGCGAGAGAGGCCGGAAAACAGGCGGTTAAGCTTGCGAAGATGGACAACATGCGTCCGAGTGATATCGTGACGATGGACAGCTTCGAAAACGCGATCCTTGTACATGCGGCCATCTCCGGAAGTACAAACTGCTTACTCCACCTTCCGGCGATCGCTCATGAGCTTGGAATCGAGATCACAGGTGACACCTTCGACAGACTCCATCGCGGCGCGAAGTATCTTCTTGATATCCGCCCGGCAGGAAAGTGGCCGGCAGAGTGCTTCTACTATGCAGGCGGCGTTCCGGCGATCATGGAGGAGATCAAAGACCATATTCACCTTGATGTCATGACCGTGACCGGAAAGACTCTTGGTGAGAACTTAAAGGAATTAAAAGAGAACGGATTTTATGAGCGCTGCGAGAAATGGCTCCGGAAGTTCAACGAGCGCTACGGAATCTCCATCACAAGACAGGACATCATCCGTCCGGCTGACAAGGCCATCGGAACCGACGGCAGCATCGCAGTTCTGCGCGGAAACCTTGCTCCGGAAGGTGCGGTCATCAAGCACACCGCATGCCCGAAGGAGATGTTCAAGGCAGTTCTCAAGGCGAGACCGTTTGATAGCGAGGAAGAGTGTCTGGATGCTGTCCTGAAACATAAAGTTCAGAAAGGTGATGCAGTCTTCATCCGTTACGAGGGGCCGAAGGGAAGCGGTATGCCGGAGATGTTCTACACCTCCGAGGCCATCAGCAGCGACAAGGAGCTTGGCCGTTCCATCGCCCTGATCACAGACGGAAGATTCTCCGGTGCATCCACAGGTCCGGTTATCGGACACTGCAGCCCGGAGGCGGCAGACGGCGGCCCGATCGCTCTCGTTGAGGAAGGCGATCTCATCGAGATCGATGTGATGGAGAGAAAGTTAAACATCATTGGTATCAAGGGCGAGCGAAAGACTCCGGAGGAGATCGACGCAGTCCTTGCCGAGAGAAAGAAAAACTGGAAGCCGAGAGAGCTCCGCTACAAGAGCGGTGTGCTCCGCATGTTCAGTGAGCATGCGGCAAGCCCGATGAAAGGAGCTTATCTGGAATTCTAAAAAATATAAAATAAGGCTGGCGGCAAAGTCTGGCTGCCAGCCTGCAAAAGAAACGTCCCGGATCCTGAGATGACAGTTCTCTCTGATCCGGGGCGTTTTTATATCATTACCATTTTGCATTCCAAATCGGCAAAATCTACTGTTGCCACTGTACTGTTACGGAATTATCAATTCAGAAAATTCCTATCCGCATACAGGAACAGCCACATACTTTTCATATAATAAAGATTGCACGAACGAGTGTTCCTGTGGTAGAATGGTAGTATCTGTTGCCGGAATACCGGTGGTTTCAGTATGTGGGAGATACGAGCAGAACTGTCGGTATCCGGAAACGTGAAAGGGGAACAGAATGAACAATTACGATACATTAAATCCGATGCAGCGGGAAGCTGTCTTCACTACGGAAGGTCCGCTCTTAGTGCTGGCGGGTGCAGGATCCGGAAAGACACGGGCGCTGACACACCGGGTTGCTTATTTAATAGAGGAAAAGGGTGTGAAGCCCTGGAATATTCTGGCGATCACCTTTACAAACAAGGCGGCGGGAGAGATGCGGGACCGCGTCAACAGCCTTGTGGAATACGGCGCGGATAGTGTCTGGGTCAGCACCTTCCACTCCCTCTGTGTGCGGATCTTAAGGAGATTTATTGAGAATATCGGCTACACGACGGATTTTTCCATCTATGATTCCGATGATACAAAAACCCTGATGAAACAGATCTTCAAGGATCTTGAGGTGAATACGAAGGTATTAAAAGAACGGGGCGTCCTCGGCGTGATCTCCTCCGCAAAGAACGAGATGATCAGTCCGGAAGAATTTATGCTCAGCGCGAAGGCTGAGGGTGATTCGAGACTGAAACGGATCGCGGAGCTCTATATGGAGTACCAGAAACGTTTAAAAAAGAACAATGCCCTGGATTTCGATGACCTTCTTGTAAAGACCGTGGAGTTGTTCCAGTCAAAGCAGGAAGTTTTGGAGTATTATCAGGATCGTTTCCGCTATATTATGGTGGATGAGTATCAGGATACGAATACGGTGCAGTTTAAGCTTGTGAGTCTCTTGGCCGCGAAGTACCGGAATATCTGCGTGGTGGGCGATGATGACCAGTCGATATACAGGTTCCGCGGCGCGAATATCAGAAATATTTTAAGCTTTGAGGAGACGTTCCCGGGGGCGAAGGTGATCAAGCTGGAGCAGAACTACCGTTCTACGAAGATGATCCTGGATTCGGCGAATGAAGTGATCAGGAACAATACCGGAAGAAAGGATAAGACGCTCTGGACAGAGAACGAGGTCGGAGAGCGGCCGGTATTCCGGGAGTTTCCTTCCTCCTTTGAGGAAGCGGAATGGATCGTGCGGGATATCGTAAAAAAGGGCGGTCCATGGAAGGATTACGCGATCCTTTACCGGACGAATGCCCAGTCCCGTATATTCGAGGAGAAATGTGTTGCGTACAATCTCCCGTATCGTCTTGTGGGCGGCGTAAACTTCTACCAGAGAAAAGAGATCAAGGATGTTCTCTGCTATTTAAAGACGATCGCCAATGGGCGGGATGACCTGGCTGTGCAGAGGATCATCAATGTTCCGAAGCGTGGAATCGGAGCTATGAGTGTCGCCCGGGTGAACATGTTCGCGATGGAAAACGATATGAGTTTCTATGAGGCGCTGGAACGTGTGCAGGCTGTTCCGGGAATTGGAAAAGCGGCGTTAAAGATCGGAGTATTTACAGACCAGATCAGCGAGTTCCGGAAGATGTTAAAGGAAGAGACTCCGATCAAGGATGTGATCGAGGCGATCCTTGATAAGACAGGATATCGTGACGAGCTGAAGGAAGAGGGCGAGGTGGAAGCCGAGTCCAGAATGGAAAATATTGAGGAATTGATCAACAAGGCAGTCACCTACTGGGAGAGCGCCGAGGAACCGAGTCTTTCTGCATTTTTAGAGGAGGTTGCTCTGGTTGCGGACATTGACAGTATGGACGAATCCGAGGACCGGATCATCCTCATGACGCTTCATTCCGCAAAGGGTCTGGAGTTCCCGTATGTGTATCTTGCAGGAATGGAAGATGGTCTTTTCCCGAGTATGATGTCTCTGATGGAAGGACCGGAGGCATTGGAGGAGGAGCGCCGTCTCTGCTATGTGGGGATCACGAGGGCGGAAAAGCGCCTGACTCTGACTGCGGCGAAGAGCCGTATGATAAAAGGTCAGGTACAGCCTGAAAGAACGAGCCGGTTTATTGACGAGATCCCGGATGTGTGTCTGGAACGTCCGGATCAGGATGACTCAAAGACCGGATGGAAGAAAATGGCGGACGCGTACAGGAACCTTCCGGAGGAAGCAGGACTTCCGTGGGTGAAGGCTTCCGGCGCGGACGGAAAAGCGGCTGACGGTCACACCGGAAGATTCCAGAACCGTCCGGCGGGTGTGAGTCTTTTTGGACAGAAATCCGATGCCTATAAGAATCCATATGCCTCCGGGACTTCTGCGGCGCCGAAGAACACGCCGACCTTCGGAAAGGCGTTCACCGTAGAAAAACCGAAGTCTTTGGATTACTCCGAAGGTGACCGCGTCCATCACATGCGTTTTGGTGACGGAACCGTGAAATCCATCGCGGACGGCGGAAAAGATTTTGAGGTCACAGTCGATTTTGATAATGCGGCGATCGGGACAAGGAAGATGTTTGCTTCCTTTGCGAAGTTGAAGAAACTGTAAAGTAAAGGAAAGTCAAAACGTGATTGAAAAAGTTTGGTATTGATTTTTCCTAAATAATCGCATATAATTAAAAACAGCTAAGGAAAGTGCTTATATGTCTATGAGTACGCGAAAACCCCCGGAGGTGCCACTCCGGGGGTTTTCTTGCTCTTTGCGGTGAGCCAAACCGTTTAGGCTGTTACTGTCGGTTGTCCCTATCCAGCCATTTGCAAACATAGTAGCCAACTATGCTTGCCGCGACAGAGACAAGGAAAGTGTTTATGTAATCTATAAATACCGCCTCCTTTCTGCTGGAGGTGCGACAGCAGTTTTATTTTATCATGTTTATTTGTAGAACTCCATATACTGCGGTATAAAAAAATGGTGTCTAAAACTATGAAAATTTAGGGATAGTAAAAACCATAAAATCATGATATACTATTACAAAGTATCTGTCCGTGCGGATCATTCTTGTCCGGGGCGGCTGTGAAACAGAAAGGATGTGTGAGGATGAACAAATTCGATACGATGAGTAAAGACGCACTCAGCAAAATGGAAGAGCTTATAAACGCGTCCAAGCTGAATGAACTGCTTCATAAAAAAGAAGAAGAGGATAAGAAAAAGAATTGTATCCTCTGGGTGCTTGCTATCATCGGCGCTGTTGCTGCTGTAGCCGGAATCGCATACGCAGTATATCGCTTCTTTACACCGGATTATCTGGAAGATTTTGAAGACGATTTCGACGATGATTTCGACGATGACTTTTTCGAGGAAGAGGAGGAAACTCCGAAAAAAACGGAAAAAGCTGTCGAGAAGGATGACGAGAAAGAAGCTTAAGCCGAAATGCTTACAAACACAATGAGAACGAGGCTGTGGCAGGGATCGCTTGCACAGCCTTTTTCTGTGCATAAAAACATATCAGGGAACGAGGCATCGTTTACGCGCTGTGCGATCAGAAACGGAAAAATCCGATTCCCGGCAGAAAAAGGAGTACAAAAATTATATGAAAAAAGGTGAGATCTACACCGGTACAGTGGAAAAGATGGATTTTCCAAATAAAGGAATCCTCCATATCGGAGAGGAAAAGGTAGTTGTAAAGAACGCGCTCCCGGGGCAGACCGTCGAGATCGCGATCTCCAAGCAGCGCAAAGGAAGATGCGAGGGAAGACTCCTTAAGGTCGTGACTCCCGCAGCATACGAAAACACAGAGGGTGCATGTCCTCATCGTGCGGACTGCGGCGGATGTACGTACCAGACGGTTCCTTATGAGGAACAGTTAAAGATCAAGGAGCAGCAGGTCCGGGCTCTTTTAGATCCGGTTCTTCCGGCCGGCTACAATTTTGAGGGGATCAAAGGTAGTCCGTTGACAAAGGCGTACCGCAACAAAATGGAATTTTCCTTCGGAGATGAGTTTAAGGACGGTCCCATGACTCTGGGAATGCATAAACGCGGCAGCTTTTATGATATCGTGACCGTGGACCGGTGTGTGCTGGTGCACCCGGACTGCTGTAAGATCTTAAGAGCGACGTTGGATTATTTTACGGAGCACGGAGCAGTCTTCTATAAAAAAATGGCGCATGTCGGTTATCTGAGACATCTTCTTGTCCGCCGCGGTGTGAAGACCGGGGAGATCCTTGTGGATCTTGTGACCTCCACCCAGACGGAGGGAACCTGGAAGAGTGAACAGAATGAGGAAGCGTTGCTTGAGGGCTGGAAAGAAAAACTTCTGGAATTGGATTTGGAAGGTTCTTTTGCCGGAATCCTCCACACAGAAAACGACAGCCTCGCGGATGTGGTACAGAATGACCGCACGGTGATCCTTTATGGACAGGACTTCTTTATGGAAGAGCTTCTCGGATTAAAATTTAAGATCACTCCATTCTCCTTTTTCCAGACCAACTCTCTCGGTGCGGAGGTGCTCTATGAGACGGCCCGCGAATACATCGGTGAGACAGACGGAAGAAAGGTCTTCGATCTCTACAGCGGAACCGGTACCATTGCCCAGATCCTGGCTCCGGCGGCAGAACATGTGACCGGCGTGGAGATCATTGAGGAAGCTGTTGAGGCGGCGAAGGTGAACGCGGCGCAGAATGGACTGACAAACTGTGACTTCATCGCAGGGGATGTTTTAAAAGTATTAGATACCTTAGAGGAACGCCCGGATCTCATCGTTTTGGACCCGCCGAGAGACGGAATCCATCCGAAGGCGCTTCCAAAGATCATCGACCATTATGGATGCGAAAAAATGATCTATATTTCCTGCAAACCAACGAGCCTTGCGAGAGATCTCGTCGTGCTGCAGGCGAAAGGTTATGAGGTCACAAGAGTATGCTGCGTCGACATGTTCCCGGGGACGACACAGGTCGAGACGGTAGTTCTTTTGTCCAGAAAAACTCCGGATGATACGATAGAGGTCGACTTAGACTTGGATGAGCTTGATATTACCGCTGCTGAGTCAAAGGCTACCTATCAGGAAATCAAGGATTATGTGCTGAAAGAATTTGGCTTAAAGGTTTCAACTTTATATATTTCCCAAATTAAACGCAAATGTGGTATTGATGTAGGAGAACATTACAATATTTCACAGAAAGAAAATCAGAAAGTACCACAATGCCCGAAAGAAAAGGAAGATGCTATCCGAGCTGCTCTTGAACATTTTGCGATGATCTAAAGGTCATTGCTGATTTCAAGGAGGAATAGCATATGAAGTCATTATTCGAAGAAATGGGCGGTACATATACGCTCGGAGCAGATGGAATGTATTATCCGGATTTGGAACTTCCGGAGGAAGAACCGCATTACGGAAAGTACGGCAGAATGCGTCTGCGCTATCTGAAAGAACACCATAAGATGCTGTACAACACACTTTTGCTGGATGGAGAACTGGTCAAACATCTGAATGAGGTGGATGATACCGCTAATCAAAGAATGGAACTGTTGACCCTGCAAATGCAGGAGCAGCAGGGCATAAACGAAGCATTAAAGGCTCGTGATCAGATGGCATGGGTTGGTGCTTGCAATAACATCCGAAATGCGGCAGAGGAAATTGTTTTGAATGAATTGATATGTTGTTAAATCGAGAAGGAGGGAGTGATGAATTCCCTCCTTCTCGATTCTGAAGATATCATCTCTTTTGGAGAATGAAAAGGGATTTTGTAGAAAAATTTATGCTTATATACTAAAATGCACATAAGGAAATACAAAGCTCTACAAATTATTTATTTATGTGTAACGAATGATGATTTCCGGGTACTAACTTAGCAGAAAGGAGGAAGTACGATGGAATCAATGGAAGAAATATACCAAAACCACTCAAAAAAGGTCTATACGTTTCTACTAAGTAAAACATGTAACCATGAACTTGCAGAAGAATTAACACAGGAAACTTTCTTTTGCGCTGTAAATAGTATTAACAAGTTTAAAGGAAATAGCAGTGTATTGACATGGCTTTGTGGTATTGCTCAAAATCTTTGGCTCAAGTATTTAAGAGACAATAAATCATTTGAAGATTTATCAAATTATGAAGACATGTTGACAATTTCTTCTGCTGAAGATGAACTATTTATCCAGTGGGAAAATGTAGAGATATTGAAGTCGCTACATAATCTTGATGAACCGATGAGGGAAGTTATGTATTTACGGTTGATTGGAGAAATATCTTTCGCTCAAATCGGTGAAATAATAGGCAAAAGTGAAAATTGGGCTCGTGTTAATTTTTATCGTGGAAAAAAAAGAATATTTGAGGAGATGAAGAAAAATGAATAAAGAATTGCAGTGCAATATAGTCAATGATTTACTACCTTTATACATGGATGATTTGACATCCGAGGAAACAAATTCATTTATTAAAAAGCATTTGGAAGAATGCCAAAATTGTCAGAATGAATACCGGACGTTTAAAGCAGAATTAAGTAATTCAGCCAACAGGAATAATGCTACAAAAATGCAAGAGATTGATTATCTGAAAAAAATAAACATATATCAAAAAATGAATTTTGTTTTGGGTGCAATCATCAGCTTCCTGTTTGGGGCATGTTTACCTGTATTGAAAGTTGGCATACCTGTACTTCTAAACGGAGCAGTCCCTGATTATTATCTGGCACGACTTCAAATCGCATGGCATATCGGTCTTTTGAAAATGACAGTTTCTGGAGTAATAGTGTGCCTTATTTATATGATTATTATGTTTATAATCAAGAAAAAGCTAAACAGCAAAACCAGTCGAAATAGTCAACCGTAAAGAGAGTGGCCTGTATCCATCGCTTCAATCTGGTTTTGCAATAAATATAAGGGATGACAGCATAAAATGCTATCGCCCTTTTACATCATTTAGAAAGAGCCATGACTGCACTCCATATCAGAGTGAAAGCCGTGGCTTTTAACTTGTGGTTAAGTTTTTATCTCCATGATTAACAACTGCTCGATTGTGCTATGAATATCAGCTTGCTATAATAAAGACAACAAAGAGCTTTTTGTAATATCCTCAAAGGAGATTAAGATATGCCTATGAACATAGTCATCCAAGAGCAGCGCAAGCTACTTGGATTAACACAGGAACAGGTTGCTGATTATCTCGGTGTTTCTACTCCCGCTGTCAGCAAATGGGAGAAAGGTATCACAAGCCCTGATATTGGCCTTCTTCCTCCATTAGCCAGACTTTTGAAAATTGATTTGAATACATTGTTTTGTTTTAGTGAGGATCTGTCTGAACAGGAAATTGGATTTTTCTGCAACGAGCTCGCCAAACAAGCAAGGAATGATATTCTTTCTGCATTTGATGCTGCTGAAGCAAAGATACACGAATACCCACACAACGAACTGCTTCTTCTCAACATCACGATTATTTTGGATTCCATACTTTTGCAGACAGCCGATGATACTTTACCCATCGATAGCCTTGATACAAAGATTTCAGACTGGTATTTACATCTGGCTGAGAGCAATGATGAAAAGATACGAAATAGTGCTAACTATATGAGAGTTAACCGCTATATTCGTAAGGGCAAAACAGATGCTGCACAAGAGGTTCTTGATACAATTCAAGATAAAACTGACCTGATTAGCACATTGCCGGATAAACTTATGCTTCAGGTATCTATTTATATGCAACAACAAAAAGCAGAATTGGCTGCATTAGAACTGGAAAAGGCATTATTCAAAGAAATTACCAGAGTTCAGATGCTCCTAACGAAATTGATAGATGCTGAATTAGCTTCCGGAAACACAGAATCTGCTTGTAAAATTGCCGAAAAATCAAGTTCCATGGTAGATGTATTTGATATGTGGGAATACAACCGATATATTGCTTCTTATCAGATTTTGGAACAAAAGCAAAATGCAGATGCAACGCTTCATTTACTGGAACAAATGCTTGAAGCGCTCACTACACATTGGTCATTAACTGATTCCGTTCTGTATCACAGGATGGCACCCGAAACCAAAGCTATACAATCCCATGAGTTGATACCAGTTCTTCTCAATGGATTAGAAACTGATCCACAATGTGCATACCTTCGAGAACATCCAAAATTTAGGGAGATTATAGACAAATACAAAAACAAATGAGGGATACGGCTGCTACTACCTTTCGGAAGTAACAGCCGTGTTTTCAATTATCGCTCGTATTCTTTCTTCTTTTGCTTCTTTGGTTGTGGGGTTTCTTGTTTCGGCATTTTCAGCTGTTCGCTGATAGAACGCTTTTTCTTCTGAATTGGCTGTTCTTTCAATTCGGCATCAATCTGCCTGTTGGCTTCATCGAAAGTAGCAGAACTGTATTTATTCTTGTATTTTTCATACAATTTTCGTACTAAACCAACTCTGCCATCAGGACGGAGTTTTTCACGTTCCTGCATAACTGCATCCATATTTTCGGGTGCGATACCATCTCGGATTTCAAGAAACTCTGTCTTATCAGCTTCTTTCTGTTCAGACAGGGCAGCACGCTGCTGTTCCAAGGTTTCCAGAGCGTTCTCCATCTTTTTTAGATTCTGCTTTCTGGCAGCAATGCCGTTATCCTGACAATTAAGCTGAGAAAGCAATCCAGCCTTTTGGAATTTCAATTCTTCAATATCTTCGGTCAGAGCTGCAATCTGTTCACCCAGCTTACTTGCACGAATGAAATGAATCCCACAGTTTTTCTGTTCTGCAATCAGCTCTTTTTTCTCAGCGGTCTTGGCTTTGAATTCTGCCTTAACATTTTTGTATTCAGCCAGTATATCAGCCAAAAGGTTTTTCTGGGAAGTGACAGCTTCCTGCTGAGAAGTATTCACGATCAACTGATACTGAAGAAAAATCATGTTGTCACGCAGAGTTTCCAATGCAGAAGCGAGGGCAGGAATATTTTCTTTGACTGCTTTCATCAGCTTCTGCACCTGTTTTTTCAGTTCACGCAGGAGTTTGTTATCTGCCCTGATCTGGCGGTTCAGTTCGCAGCGGTCAGAAACAATTCCCATGGATTCCAGTTTTCTTGCGTGGTATCCTTCGTGTACGGTTGGCTGTTCAGTTAGTCCTCTGGCGGCATGACTGCGACAGTCTACACGGTCAGCAATACCATGGCGTTCCTGTTCTTCATTGACAATCATTTCCCAGCTCTTGCGCCATGCAAATATCTGTTCTTCGCTGTTCCAAAGTGCTGTAAGTGGGTTTTGTCTCCCATAGCGGGTGCTTTTAGGGGTCTTTGACGTCCTGATACATCCCTCAATTTTCTCAGCTTCAGATGGGGTTAAATACTGCCTTTTCTCCCCGAACTGATACATATATTGTTTCTCCCACCCCTGTGTTTTGGCGGTCTTGAACTCATCAGCAGTAAAACCACGTTCTTCGCCGCCACGCTTGCAAAGGTATTCTTTCTGAGTCTTTGTCTGCCACTTGCCGTGTTCATCTAAGGGACGCATGGTGAAAAGAATATGGCTGTGAGGATTATGCCCCGGAGGGTACGGATCATGGATGTTCACATCCGCACACATTCCAAGGTCAATGCCTTGCTCACGAACAAAACGCTTCAGCATACTTTTCCAGTCATCCAAAGACAGTTCTGATGGCAAAGCAACCACAAGCTCTCTCGCCAGTCGGCTGTCCTTTGTCTTTTCTACGGACTCGACAGCTTCCCAGAGTAGCTGTCTGTCCTTCCATTCTTCTGGTGCATACTGCGGAAGAAAGACTTCGCTATACAGACACCCGTGCTTTCTGGTGTAGTCATGGGTAAGTCCGTCATAATCATTGTAGAGTCGGGAACAGGATGCATAAGCGGCAGCTGCTATCACAGAACGGCCTGCGCCACGACTCACAACTTTTGCTTCTAAATGGAAATAGTTCACTATTTTCCTCCTTCCTGTGCCGCAGCACAATTTTTGTTTCTTTTTTGAAAAAGAAAATAGGTGCGGTGAATGCTGCGCCTATCTCTGCGATAAAACTGCCGCACCCGAAGGGCGTACCTTGTGTAGTGGCAGATTTTCGCAGGCAGTTAGCGCAAGGTAGGGTACAATTTGTACCCCTGATTACAAACGCAGTATCGTTTGTACTTGCGGAAACTGCGTGGACAATGACAGCAAGTGTGGCATTGTACATAAGGCTCCAACGGAGCCGCAAAGCCTCGCAGAGCGCACGACCCCGAAGGGGATACCACCGCCCATTTTATGGGTGGTGAGTAAGTGCGCCCTTCGGGATAGCAGCGAAGCTGCCAAGGCTTATGCCTTCAATCGTCTTTTCAGCTCCATCTTCACATCATCAAGCTCCATAGTCTGAACTTCCGGGAACACGCTTTCCAATACGGCTCCCATCTGGATCAATCGTCTGGTTCTTGCCTTTCGCTCTTTCTGGCGGTTGCGTGCTTCAATCGTTTCCATTCTGTGCTGTGCCTGCAATAATTTCTTTTCATCTTCAGTCATAGGTCTGTTATTTGCCATAAAATCTCCTGGTATCGGTGTGGTACTGTAATCCGGTGTAGATGGTGCAGATACAATTCGTTTTGCAAGTTATAAGTTATCTGTGTACTGACAGGCGAATTGTTCCGCACCATCGGCTGTGAATTTAAGTACCGGAATTTAATATTTTTCGTGCTTCCTGCATATTGGCGGCTGCGTTCAACTCTCGGATATTCTGATTGTTGATTTTCAAAGGAACACAACGCTCCAATACTCGGTCATAAATTCTGGCTCTTGCCAGATCTTTCGGATGTTTCAACTCATCCAAAGTTAGATTGGTGGTTACAATCAGTGGTTTCTTGCTTCGGTATCGACTGTCAATCACATTGAATACCTGTTCCAAAGCAAATTCCGAACTTCGCTCAATTCCCAGATCATCAATAATCAGCAGACTGTATTTATTAAAACTGTCAATGAACTGGTTTCTGTCATCGGAATATATTCCGGTCAGCGTATTCAGGATTCTGGAAAAATTGGTCATCAGAATCGGAATACCTTTGTCCAACAGGGCATTTGCAATGCAGCCAGCGAAAAAGGATTTACCGGTTCCCACATCTCCCCAGAGAAGCAGTCCCAACGAGTTCGCTTTCATTTCTTCCCAATGGGACACATACTCATGGGCTTTCTGCATTTCCGGATTGTAGCCTTTATCATTGGAAAAGTTGTAATCATGCAGGGATTTGTCCTGCAATCCGTTTGTCCTCAAGCGTGACACCTGAATGAGAAATTCCTGATGCTTGCGTTCGGCTTCTTCTTTGTCGTATATTTCCTGCTGACAGCGGCATCGAACCGTAGGAAGGAATACTCGTTCCTTCAATTCAATTCGGTGCTGTCTGGGAGTGTGGCATTTGGAACAATACATCAGTCCGTCAGCTTCGTTCAAATATTCATCCTCTGCAAGCTCTCTCGGCTGAAATAATTCATCCACGGCGTTATTGATTGGTCTCATAGGCTTTCATCCTCCTTACATTCATAGGTTCGTTTGACAGGAGCAGGATGGTCACGCAATGCCCAGCTTCGTATGGTGGCTGCGTGACTGGAATACTGTTTTCCGCTGGATGCCATATAGCTGGACAGCTTTTCAATGTATTCCTGATAATGAGGAACCTCGTCCTTCAAAGCCTTCAGTTCTTCCGTACTCAGGAAAACATTTTGATAAGAGCCATAAGCGGTGCGGTCATCCTTACTCTCTGAATTTGTTCTTTTTATATTGTTCTTCTCTTTATTACTACTGGACAGTTTTCTGTCTGTCACAGAGACAGTTTTCTGTCCATCTGTAGGACAGTTTTCTGTCTGTTTTACGGAAAAAATTCTGTCCGTTTGATTCAATGCTTCCGGTGGATATTTAACGTATATCCTGTTTGGAAAACCTGCTCCCTGACGTTTACGGGCGATCAGATTTTCTTTCTCCAGAGCATTCAATGCGGTTTTGACAGACATTTCACTCTTGTGCATGGTTTCTGCCAGGCTCTTGATGGGGAAGAAAATGAACACATGACCTTGTTCATCTGTCCATCCGTCATTTTTCTGGGACAGCCTTGCTCGGTCGAGCAAAATCGTATAGAGAATTTTTGCAGTTTCATTTAGGCCATCCTTGTCCAGTAAAAATCTTGGGAACGCCATATACGGCGGTATCGGACTGCTTTGTGTTAGAAATTGTGTCATGTGTTCACCTCCCTTCTGTGAGATCAGCTTGGAGCAAACTTATTCTCCAAGAAAATCCCAATCCACTTCCTCATCCAGTTCCTGCTGTGTGACCGAAACGGCTCCAACCGGCACTTGCGACATTCCCACCATACAGCCTGCAAGAAATACCGGAAGTGTTTTCTCCATGGCGCTTTCTACAGAGGAAATAATCTGATTCACAAATCGTTCCTCACGTTCCCTGGTTTCAAAGTAAGGATCATCCTGACTGCGATAATAGCGGTCAAAGTAATCCACCAGAGCTACGGCAATCACATTGCTGTAGGATTTGAATTGCTGCTTGTCCATGTTCTGAAGATACTGCCATGCTCGCTTCTGGGTGTCCTTTTCCAGATTGAAGCGAAGATTTGTGCTGCGGATATTCTCGCTCATGGCTTACTCCTTCCTGCGAAGGCTCATAGAGGCGAGATATTCATAACCTTTGGCTGTCGCACAAATATCATCCAGAATAGTCACTCGGCTTTCATCGTACTGTCCAAAATGCTTGACCAGACAGCCGCCACCACCAACGATATACAGTCGCATCAGATCCGGATTGTATTCATAGCGGCGAAGCGTAGCAAAAATATCAGCCACATATCGCTTAGCCACGGAGGTAATACAGTCCAGATAGGGCTTGCTGATATCAGCAGTTCCGAAACGAAGTACCTGCTCAACAGTAGATTCTTCGATTTTCACGCCGAAGCTGTCCAGTACCGCATTCTTAGCGGCAATCATGCACTGGTTGGCACCGAACTTTTCTGTCCAACAGCGGCTCTCTACCGCCTTTTTATTGTTGATATACAGAATGTTCATGGTGCCGTTTCCAATGTCTGCCAAAAGATTCGTTCCCTTGAAATTTCCCAGTTGATTGATGATGGCAGGGTATCCCTGCGGGAAAAGACTGCATCCGACAAATCGAATGTAATAATCGTTGCCATTAAAACGGAAGTTCACTTCCTTGTTGCGGAGCAGATAGCTTCGGAAATCTTCACGCTGTTTGCGAATCCAGGTCAGTGGCAGACCGGCAGCCAGATGAACATCTGCTTCACGGATGCCGTATACATTCAGTTCTCTGGCAACCGCCATGAGCGTCAGAAGGTAATAGTCCTCATCCACAGCCTTGTCTGCGATAAATTCCTTGTGACCTTCTCCGATGCGGTAATAGATGCCGCCATATTCCAGAATGTTGCCGGAGAAGATCGGCTCGGTTTCATAGGCGGTCACTCCGGTAGGGGTAACTGTGTTTGCGGTCTTGATGTTGCCGTAGCCGTGATCCACAGCAATGATTTTGATGTTGTTCAGTTCTCTCATTTGGTCTGTACCTCCTTGTGCTTGTTCGTGTTCATAAAAAATGCCCCTTTCAGTAGATTTGCGTTGAAGTAGCACCGGATTTTCTGATTTGGTGCTGTTTTCATTGCAATTTCATTCTATTGAAAGAGGGCGCAAAACACATTGAGCGTGGATTGAGCGGAAATTGAGCAAAATTTATCTGTGGAATAAAAAATAGCTCTGCTATTACACAGAGCTACAATTGTTTATTTAATGACAATTCGTTCATTTATTTTACAAGGTGAATTAAGACACATTATCACAGTTAATGGATCAACATTATATTCTGTCGCAATAATGTGTGCATCTACCATTACTGATATTGTCCATGCAGAATCAATTTCACCTTTCGGAATTTTTATTCGTCGCTTTTGGTCATATTCTTCAAAAGCTTTCTTAATGTTTGTTCGCTGGTTGGCTTTTAATGAATTAAACTGCTTTAATGCAACCATGGGCATAATCCTGCTTTTAGCAAACATATTCGATACAGTTACCCATTTCACGAAATCTTTCTGAGATTTGAATACTATTTTATTTTTCATAACAATCCTCCCAAAAAGTTTTTACAGATAAAAATCGAATTTTCCCTTGAGCATTAAGTGTCGGAAGTAATTCTTTAATCATGTCACAATCACTTTCGTTAAAGTAATAGTAGACACATTCGTCAATATTAGATGCATTTATTGATTCAAATATATGAAAATCATTCCACGGAGATAATCCTAATATTTCTAATGTCCCCGTAATATTTTTGAAAGTATCAAAATGATAATTATCAGAAAAAGTTAATGAAGGATTAGCGGCTTTAAGCTGAATGGCATATCCCATATTTGCAGTCAACTTATTCGATTTAAGCGTCCAACTATCAACATCCTGTTTGATTTTGGGGTCATTATTATAGGCTATTGCCATTTTTTCAACAGCACTATTTGCTTGAGGAATTTGTTTGATCTGTAATTCTTTGTATGCGCCACAATGTGTTGTCAAAGCGTTTGAATACAAATAGAAATAATTCTCATCAATTTCTATTTCTTTTATTGGTGCATCGGGAAGTTGGTTTCTGAATGAATCGAGAAGATACACATCACTTTTCTTATCAAATTGCCCATGAATATGGTATGCCGGTTTATGTGTTGCTAATTCGAGATTTGCATCATAGTTTGTAGTAAATATGTTGTCGAACGCCTCTAAATAGGTGATGAATTTTTCCGGATATTCTTGATACAAGGTATTAAGTTTACCATCATTATATATTGCATATAGATAAGCAACTCTCAGAGCTTCCCTGACATAGTATTGCTCGGGATTTTGAGTATTGGTCTTGTGGCATACTAAATCATGAATTAAATAATAGTCTTCAAATCCTATATCAGTTATTCGTAATGTATCAATTTTATCTGCATATTGTTTTTTGAAAGACTTCAAAGATTCATCTTCTGCAGTACAATTTGTAAAATTATCGTATTTGTCCTCCAAAATATCTCTTGCTTCTAAAAATAATTGCCCTATATAATTTTTTAACAGGTACGGGAAATTCACAATGATATGTGATGGAAAATCATCTCTATCACAATTTTTTAGAATTCTCAATACTATTTGTTGCGTAGTATAATCAGTTTTATTAAATTGAATGTTTATACCATTTCCAACGAGTAAATTGTTCATATAGTTATATATCCCCTTCTTTGGTCAATAATTTTTCGCCTAAGTATAATCCGGCTTGCGCATACGTTCCAAGCAGTTCCTGTTTCTTTGCTTCAATCATATCAGGTTCAAACTCAAATACTGTTTCATAGATTTCCATAGCTTTCTGGAAATATGAAGTTGCCTGCGAAATTTCTCCCATAGTCAGGCTGATATTTCCCATCGCTTCTTGAACACTTGCATAATCCAGACCAGTATCAGAATTATATTCTCGAATTACACGGCAGAGCTTTCGCAGAGCAGACAAACCAACATCAGGCTGTCCCATATCCGTAAGCAATACAGCATAGTTTGTAATCTGCACAATGCTATCATGGTAATAGGCCAGACCATACTCATCTATGATTCTGATTGCCTGTTCCATATTTTCTTTAGCAAGTTCCAGCTTGCCATTCATTTTATACATACCGCCAAGATTTGCATACAGATTGGACAGGAGCAACGCATTCTCCGAAGTCATTTTCGGAATCATTGCAATGGCATCTTTCTGCATCTTGATTGCTTTATCTGGTTTCTTCTCATAAGCTGCCTGATAACTGAGCAGCAATGCCCGGTCAGCAATAGAGCCTACAGCCTTGTCCTTGAGCAAGTCAGACAGTTTATTTATAACCAATTCCATCCCCTGATAATAGCGGTAATTCTCCATATAAGGGAACACATCTTCCAAGAAACGAAGATATACCGGCATATCATCATTTTCAATCTGATTTATCACAAATTCAATGGTCTGGAACAACTGTTTATAATAAGAAACTTCTTCTCCATGACGCAGACAAATCTGCTGTAAGCTTTCCAATAAGGTGTGACAAGTCTGCACAGAAGGTTTTGTTTCTTCCATTGTCACTTCCTGCATCATTGGATGAAGGGCAATCATACGACCTTCCATTGCCTTGATGAAGCCTTTTTCAATCAGATCATTGACAGTATTCATATCACGCAGCTTTAACCAGTTCGCAAACAATCTGTTTTGAACACCGGAAAACGAAGCCAACGCAAGGTTTCTCATAATATCTGTTTCTGCTTCTGAAAGCTGATACAGAGAGAACAACGTGTGAATGTGGTCATAATAGGTCGCCTTGCGACTTTTGCCGTCTTTGGAGATACCGATAGTATCGGTGGCATCCAGGGCGACTTTTTCTTCTTTTAGCTTCTTTAACAGGAGCAACGGCTCCATAATTCCACTTTCCAACAAACGGGCTGACATTTCTACAGCAAGAGTATGACTGTGTACTGTTTGGATGATTTGCTCCAAAATCGTGCGATTCTTTTCAGCATCGGAATAGAAGCAGCCCATCAGTTTAATCAAAGCATCTGTATCCCCAATTTCTTCCAGATTCATGAAAGTATAGTTGTTAAAGCTGCTTCGGGTAGTAAACAGAATACGGCAGCGATATTTCATCACAACCGACAGCAAACCATCCTGCGATGCTGTAGTATTAAAATTATCAATGATAAATAAGGTGTCCTCTTTCAATGTACGCAGAAAACGGTTATGTTTGCGGAACCGTTCTTCATTGTCGTCATCCGGCAGATCATCTGCAAAATCCATATCTGAAATATCTTGTTTTAAATTGCCAGTGTAGGAAAGGTACAAAATATTTGTGTATTCTTTGCTATGAATTTTAGCATAAGCCTTTGCCAATTCACTTTTACCAATGCCGGCGATACCTTGCAGAAATACCTTTCCATGACTACATAACAACTGATGTAAAGTTACAAGTTCATTGTCTCGTCCACAGAAATGACGGCATGGCTTTTGGGTACCGCCATCGTAGATAAAATCTTTCACGGCCGGAGAAAGATTTCCAGCAGATAACAGATTCTTAGTATTTACATCTCGCTTTACAAAAGTACGTTCCATGCCAAAGCATAAAGCAGAAGTTAGAAATACTGCTTCATCCATTTCTGTTTCACAAGGATAATTCTCGAGAAGCCGAGCCTTGGTTTTATCTGATATGGTTGTATCCTGCACCAGAATGTTATAAATCTCTTGCACCGCCATAGTACTGTCATACATCAACGGAAGCACATTTCTGTGCATATCAGCAGCGAGTCGGTTTCGATTGTGGTTATCCATATAATACATGGTGATACGAGGACTGATTTTTGCTTGTCCATTGAACCAACGGCATACCAGACCATTATCAAAATCAAAATCCAGAGATTCGTCTGAACTTAAAAAGCTGACAAACAACTGGTACATCATGTCAATCTGATTCATACTGTGGGCATCACTGATATAGTTACGAATGGTGGTGATGACTGAACTGAAATCTAAATATTCCATAGACAGCCCTCCTTCAAAAATAGTCAATTTACGCTCAATCCACGCTCAATGAAGATTTAGACTGTTTGTTCTAAAATGAGTGTAGATTGATGGAAGCGTTCTGCTAAATATTATAGCACGGCTTTCAAGTCTACGAAAGAGCATAGGTAAGTGATTTGAAAGGAGGGGCTCATGGAACAGAATATAGCATTTGAACGATGTGTGGATTTTCTGGCTCGTATGATTGAGAAATACGGGCAAGAGCTCCTCGATGAGATCAATGCAGATGAAGATGGTGGGGCAAGAACTAAAACAGAAGATACAAAGTCAGCGTAAATGGGTGTCGAAAATGTCGGCATCCATTTTTTATATTTTGAATATATTGAAAAACTGAAAATCAATGGTATAATTAAGTTGGGACAAATAATTGAAACAGTAATTCGATATATGCCATATGGAATATAATGGGAGGCAGCAATCATGGATAGCAGAAAACGTATGGGGAAAGATAAAGATGGAGTGATTTTCCCTGTTGCTCCAAATCTTTCTGAAATGAGTGATAGTTATTTGGATTTTATAGAAGCAATCAAAAAAGAAATTGAGAACCAGAGATTAAAGGTTGTACTGAATGCAAATTCCAGTATGATCTGTCTCTATTGGAATATTGGTAAAGCTATTCTGCAAAAGCAGGAGGAAGAAGGCTGGGGAGCCAAAGTCATTGACCGCATGGCAAAAGACCTGAAAGATGCGTTTCCGGATATGTCCGGCTTTTCTCCAAGAAATATTAAGTATATGAGAAAATTCGCAGAGTGCTGGCCGGATTTTGAAATTGTGCAACGGGTCGTGGCACAAATTCCATGGCGTACCAATCGTATGTTGCTTGACAAATTGGATACACAGGAAGAACGAATCTGGTATGCACATAAAACCATCGAAAACGGTTGGAGCAGTACGATTCTGGATTTGCAGATTCAGAGCAAATTGATTGAACGTACAGGAAAAAGTGTCAATAACTTCCCTGTTGCTTTACCACCTGCGGATTCCGATATGGCAAATCAGATTTTCAAAGATCCGTATCTGTTTGATTTCCTTGGTACTGATATGCCAAGGCGAGAGGTTGAGATTGAACGTAAGCTGACAGAGCATATCCAGAACTTTCTTTTGGAGTTGGGACAGGGATTTGCGTTTGTAGGCAGACAGGTACATCTGGAAGTGGGCGGAGATGACTTTTATATTGATCTTTTGTTCTATCATCTGAAACTTCGCTGTTATGTGGTAATTGAACTGAAAGCTTGTGATTTTGAGCCCGGTTTCATCAGTCAGCTCAATATGTATCAGAATGTTGTAAATGATATTCTGCGTCATCCGAGTGATAATCCGACTATCGGATTGCTTTTGGTTAAAGGTAAAAATCAGACGGTAGTTGAGTATTCTCTTGCAGGATACCAGAATCCAATTGGCGTAGCAGAATGGAAAAACCAGATGGTAAAAGCACTTCCGGAAGAACTGAAAAGCAGCTTGCCGTCTATTGAAGAAATCGAAAAAGAATTGGAGTAAAAAGTGCCACAGGCCGTGGCACAATTACATATCACCCTATGGATGGAGGTGGTTAGGAATTGAAAACAAGAAGATGTTACATATACACACGAGTATCTACCTCGATGCAGGTAGATGGATATAGTTTGGATGCACAGAAAGATAAGCTGAAAAAGTATGCGGAATTTCAGGATATGGTAGTTGCGGGTGAATACTCTGATGAGGGAAAATCCGGTAAGAACATAGAAGGTCGTCCACAATTTTTGCAAATGCTGAAAGATATTGAGTCAGGCAAAGATAAGGTTGAATTTGTCCTTGTATTCAAACTTTCCCGATTCGGAAGAAATGCAGCCGATGTACTTAGTTCCTTACAGCGTATGCAGGATTTTGGGGTCAATCTGATTTGTGTAGAAGATGGCATAGACAGTTCCAAAGACAGCGGGAAATTGATGATTTCTGTCTTATCTGCGGTTGCGGAAATTGAGCGTGAAAATATCCTTGTTCAGACTATGGAGGGGCGCAGACAGAAGGCTCGTGAGGGAAAATGGAATGGCGGTTTTGCTCCTTATGGATATAAGCTGGTAGATGGTTATTTATATATTGCAGATGATGAAGTCGATGTGATTCGCATTATTTTTGATAAGTATGTGAATACAACAATGGGAGCATCTGCAGTTGCAACGTATTTGAATGAGCATGGCTATGTAAAGAAAAAGCGCCAGAATAACACGCTGGATATGTTTTCAGCACATTTTATCAAGTCAATTTTAGACAATCCGGTTTATTGTGGAAAACTCGCTTATGGTCGCCGTAAGAATGAAAAGATTGCAGGAACCCGTAATCAGTATCATATTGTGAAACAGGACGATTACCCGGTTTATGATGGAGTACATGAAGCAATTGTTTCGGAAGAAGTATGGCAGATGGCACAAAGGAAACGTCAGGAAACAGGTGTCAAAAGCGAGAAAATTTATAATCAGGAACATGAAAACATCCTTTCCAGTATTCTTCGTTGTCCTGTGTGCGGGGCTGCGATGTACGGCAATGTAAATCGTAAGAAGAAAAAAGACGGAACCTTATATAAGGATTATTATTATTATCATTGCAAACACCGTACTACGGTAAATGGTCATAAATGCGGATACAGACGACAGTGGAAACAGGAAATGGTGGACGCTGCGGTAGAAGAAGTGATCAGAAAACTGGTTACAAACCCGAAGTTTGAACAGGCAATCCGTCAGAAGATTGGTTCCAGAATTGATACAGAAGAATTGGAAACCGAACTGGAACAGCTTCGTAAGAAACTTCATCAGCTAAACGGAGCAAAAGCAAAGTTGGGACAGCAGATGGACAGTCTTGATGTAACAGACAAGCATTATGACCGCAAGTATCAGGATATGGAAGAACGCTTGTATAAGCTGTATGATGATATTGATTCTGTGGAAGAAGAAATTGAGGAAGTGGAAACCAGAATCTATAATGTGCGTCAGCAGAAAATTTCCGGTGACAACATCTATCAATTTCTTCTGTATTTTGATAAACTGTATGATAAGTTCACGGATGCTGAAAAGAAAGAGTTTCTTAACAGCTTCATTGAACGAGTTGATATATACGAGCAAGAGCAGCCGGATGGCCGTTTCTTGAAGCACATTAAATTCAGATTTCCTGTCTATTTTAATGGAAAGGAGATAGAGGAAATGAGTTGGGACAACGAAACAACAGTCGAGACGGTTGTCTTGCTTTCCAAGGGTGAGGTCGACTCGAAAAAGATTCGGGTTGAGTTCTCTTTGGAAGATATGGATATGTCCGAATTTCAGGATGGGGCAACCTACACCCAGATCAAAGACTATGTGCTGGAGCATAGCGGGTTAAAGGTATCCAACCTTTATATCTCACAGATTAAGAGGAAATGTGGGATTGAAGTTGGCAAGAATTACAATTTGCCGAAGTCCGAGGATTCCAGACAGCCCATGTGTCCGCCGGAAAAAGAGAAAGCAATCCGAGAAGCATTCAAATATTTTGGGATGATCTAACATCCCGCAAAATGGAGGTTTCTTATGGATAGATTGATTTCTTGTGAGTTTAACATGGATACCGCTTGTGTGGAACTGAAATTTTTAGATGGCAGCATGATTGCCATTGATACCATCGCCGTGGAGAATGAGGTTGCCGATAATATGTATCAGCGGTCAGAACTGGACTATCTGATCTACAATGATCCGATTGGATATGCTGATTTGATACTGAACGGTAATCCCGAAACCTATTTGAAAACTGTAACTGAATACAAACCGCTTGATAGCTAACCAACACTTTGCCCGTGGGAGAAATTCTGCGGGCAATTTTTTTGTATCTTTTCTGTGAACTCTATTGATTTTGGCTGTCTAATGCGGTAGACTATGTGTGAAGTCTAATGGTGTAGACAGGGAGGGCGTGAATATGGATTTTCCGAAGATTCACGAAAGTGAATATCGTTTTTGTTTGATTATGTGGGAGCATGAGCCGGTTACTGCTGTCGAGCTTGTAAAGCTGTGCCAGGATCAACTCGGATGGAAAAGGACTACGACTTATACCGTTATCAAGCGTCTTGGAGAGCGTGGTGTGCTGAAAAACGACAATGGCACTGTTACTTCTCTCGTTTCCAAAGAGGAAGCTCAGGCGTGTGAGATCGACGAACTGGTTGAGAAGAAATTCGAGGGTTCTCTGCCTGCCTTTATCGCTGCGTTTACAAAGCATCAGGCTGTGTCCGAAGATGAGCTGGATGAGATGCAGCGCATGATCGACCGCATCCGGAAAGGAGGTTCACAATGAACGAATTCTTTTTGAAAATCATCAACATGAGCATATCGGCAAGCTGGCTTATCTTTGCTGTGCTGATTCTCAGACTTGTATTGAAGAAAGCCCCTAAGTGGGTCAATGTTCTGCTTTGGGGTATCGTAGCCATCAGATTGATTTGCCCATTCTCTTTTGAGAGCGCCTTGAGCCTGATTCCGAGTGCTGAAACATTTCCTAAAAAAATAATCTCCGGACCGAGCTTCGATGTTCAGTCCGGCATTACTCCCGTTGATAACCGGATAAATGACTATCTTGGAGATCGGTATTTTGAAGGTGTTACTGTTCCTGCAAACAATGGTAATACTATTATGACCATTCTTACCATTGTTTGGACTATTGGTATTCTGCTTTTAGTCGCCTATACCGTTATCAGCTATTGGCGTCTGCATCGAGAAATTGATACTGCCGTTCGCTACAAGGACAACATTTTACAGAGCGAGAATGTAAGTTCTCCGTTTGTCCTAGGGCTTATCAAACCGAGAATTTATCTGCCTTTCAAACTGGATGGACAGGATATGGAACACGTTGTTGCCCATGAACAGGCGCACATCCGGCGTAAAGATCATTGGTGGAAGCCCCTTGGTTTTCTCCTGCTGACGATCCATTGGTTCAATCCTTTGATGTGGTTGGCTTATGTGCTTCTTTGCCGTGACATTGAGCTTGCCTGCGATGAAAAGGTCATCAAGGGACTTAGCAACGAACAGCGAGCCGATTATACGCAAGCACTTGTGGCCTGCAGCGTAAACCGCCGTATGATCGCCGCTTGTCCTCTTACCTTTGGCGAGGTAGGCGTAAAGGAGCGTGTGAAGTCTGTGATGAATTATAAGAAGCCTGCGTTCTGGGTTATTATTATTGCAGTCATTGTTTGCGTGGGCGTTGCGGTCTGCTTCCTAACGAATCCTAAGCAAGACCGCTATACATTGCGAATTGTTGTTCCAGCAGGAAGTCAAGAGGAATTTGTATATACGGATGAGGAAGTCAGCACAGTCAGAAATTCAATCAAAATATGGTCTGGTGATGGATTGGGTGATACAGAAGTTCTTTTGTTCCCCGTTAATAAGACAGCAGAAACCGGATACACAGCCACTTATCTTACGCATGGTATGCCTGTGGAATTTGATGCAGAAAAAGATACGTGGTTTAAGATTGGTGTGAATATGCAGAACTCCACCAATGAGGACATTATTGTTTATGTTGAAGTAGAAAATGTAGAAGTGCGTATTGTGGATGAGATAAATTCCGTAATAGAGTGGTTTGATTACCTTGAAACCCCTGATGAAATGAAATGGGACGGTAGTCTTGAAATCAGCCTCACCGAGTTTCCAGATGTGACCTTCCGTTGGACTTACGGAGAGATGCTGGCTGTTAAGGGTAGTAAAAGCACTTCACTTTATACGGGGATGCCAATCTGGAACGCCTATTTCTGCGACCTCACCGGCGACGGTTTGCCTGAGTTGTGTTCTTCAATCAGTTGGGGCTCAGGCATGATTGACAACCGCGTCATTATCTATGACTATGCAAACGGAGTAAGCTATGAGCTGTCTGACAGAGGGTATTTTGATTTCACTCTCAGACAGGATCATCAAGATGGTCGCTTGTATGTAGATAAAACAAAATATCATACGGATGAACTGGTGGAAACCGGCCGACTGGTTTTCAAGAATCATTGTATTCAGATTGAAGGTTTTTCCAACGAAGCGCATCAGGTGTTCCAAGCTGAAATTCTGGAAATTCATGATGGCAATTATCTTGTGAAGCCTGTTGAAGGTAGCTGGGAATTGAGTAGTGCAGACCGAATTGAAGTGCCGATCAGAAATGTGCATCCATCACCGGAACCTGAAATCGGAGATGTGATCGAAATTGAATACGCTGGTGAAATCCTTGAAACCTATCCTGCACAAATTGCAGATGTTTATGGTATCAAGGTTATTAAGAAAAACAAAGGCTTTACCCATCTGGCAAACGATAATTAGAAAATCACAAATATCGAATAATTAGTTTCAAGCAGATAAACCGCTGCAATTCTCATTCCAAAGGGGGGATGAATGTTGTAGCGGTTTTTTCTTTTTATGGTTCAAATGCCAGCATTGTTTTCGTTGGCAGTTTCTCGTTTTCACAGTTCAGAAGATAGGCTACGGCCTTGTTCGCAAAGCGGTTGGTTTTTATCGTATCCCAATCGGCAAGATGGATGATCTCTGCTGTGCTGCTTTCAAAATCAAATGAAATCTTACCCCATTCGCCGTCGCAGTCTGCTTGGTATTCGTAGATTGCGGCGGCGATTTTCTTTTTTCGCTTGATCTTGGATTTCTGTTTTAGCCGGACTGCATGGATTGCGCCCTCGGCAACCAACAATTCCGTCAACTTGTCCACTGCTTTTCGGTAGGCTCGTTCTGCACCGCTGGCTGTACTGCCCTCAAACATAACCGCCAGTTCTTCAAAGGTGGGGCGGTTCTTCCATGAGCCGACACGCCCACAGGTCATACAGATCGCCAGCCGCTTTTCAAGCAAGGTTTGCTCCCGGTAATTCAGTTTCTCAAATGCCCGCTGCACCTTTTCTGCCTGTATGCCGTTCCAGAGGATATCGGTATAGTTCCAGCTATCGTCAAGGGCTACATCCTCGCCTGTTTCCTCGCCGTTCTCGTCTGTCACATAGAATGGCTGCTGATTGCGGATTCCACGGACAACTTTCAGATATTCTTCCGCAAGGGCAAGATCGCAGTTGTATTTCTTGGAAAATTCGTTGACCGCATCCTTGGTATTGTGGTACAGCCAAGCCATTGACCGCACCATTTTGTAATTGGTCAGAGAGGACACCGACCATTTTTCTTCGCCCATGCGAAAACGGAGCATAGCATCCCGGATGAACGGGAAAATGTATGTAGCATACTCTGCACCCTTGGCAAGGTCATAGTCCATCAGCTTTTGGAGCATTTGCTCCCGGCAGGAGAGCTTTATATCTATAAATCGGTCTGTGTCATACAGATCGCCGCCATCCACACCGAGAAAGTCTTTGATGCGCTTGTTAAGTTGCGGCTCGTAGTGGTGTAGGAAGAATGAGAAATATATCAAATTCTTTTCCTGCAAGGCAGACAGGATATATTCGTTCAGATTGCCCACCGCTGGAGGCTCCGGTTCCAGTTGGAAGATGCGCTCTGCCGCATAAGGAATGATGCCGTCACCGTGCGGATTGACAGCGTGTTTTGGTATGTATCCGGTCATGTCCCATGAAAAATCACTCAGCATAGCGCACCTCCTTTCGGTTCTTTCTCTATCAATATCGACAGTAATTATGCATCGAACTTTTTGTTAGTAGTATTATTTTCGTCGTCCATCATATCACTTAGCACGGCAAAAGCTTGGCTCAGCGGCACAGCCTTAGAAGTCCAGTTTTTCAAACTAAACAAGTTGGAAGATTCATCAAACACATCAAATTCGTCTGTCCCATCAGTGATTTTCTTCAAGTACAACATTTCTATCAAATACAAAGCTCCCAAGATATTTAGTACATTCTCCTGCTTTGCTTGCTTCAACTGCTCATAGCGGTTGTGCTTGACATCTGTAAATGCTCCCCACCATTGCAACGACTGTGCGGGCTGGGTAATATCCCAATTCATAAACGGTTGTATTTCGATATCGTATTCCTGTACACTGATTTTTTGATTTTTTATATCCGGTGTTGTTGTGGTCAAGCTTTTTTGTAACACTTGTGGCTAAAAAAATAGTGCTTATCAATTTATGCTGCCGTCCTTGCTTCATATGGGGTTCGATAACCATTATAACTGTGTGGACGAACATGATTATAATCAACGTATGCAAATTCTTCTACCTTTTGATAGAGTGTTTCCTCTGTTGTAAACTCATACAAATTTGTGCATTCATTCTTCAAGGTATTGAAGTAACGCTCCATCGGTGCATTGTCGTACGGATATCCTGCTTTGCTCATGCTCTGTGTCACATTTACCGATTCGCAGAATTCGGTAAATGCTTTGGACGTATACTGTGAGCCCTGGTCAGAATGTAAGATAAGGCCATCTTTGATTGTTGGCTGCGATTCCAGCGCTTTTCGGAGCGTCCGGATCGCAAGATCACTGGTAATGTTACGATCTGTTATGCTGGCAATCACACTCCGGTCATGCAAATCTATAATAGTGCAGTTATAGCGTACTTCATGATTTGCAAGGAACAGATAGGTGAAATCCGTGCACCATTTTCGATTGATTTCATCTGCTGTGAAATTTTGCTTCAGCTTATTATCGAATACTTTATGCGGGTTTCCATGCTCATATCCCGGCTTTTTTGGACGGACAACCGAACGGAGACCAAGCTCTGTGTTCATATATTTATGAACGGTGGTATTACTGTAAGAATAACCTTTACGCTCCAGATAAACTTTCATACTCCGATAGCCGTCAACTCCATTGTGCGAATGATATATTTCCTGAATCTGTGCTTGGACTTCGGCTTTAAGGGTATAATAATCCGCCTTCCGGTGTTTCCGGTAGTTGTAATAAGCATTTGGGCATATACCCAGCCGTCCAAGCAGCCAGCGAATGCCAAATTCATTATGATATTGTTCGATGAATCGATAAGCCTCTAATCGATTTCCTTTGCAAAGAATGCCGCCGCTTTTTTTAAGAAAAGATTCTCCTTACGAAGTTCTTCGTTTTCTCTTTTGAGTCTGAGCATCTCCTTCATGTTGTCATAATCTTCTTTGGCTTCCGGGCTTGACTGGCATTCTTTACTAAACTCGCTACACCACTTAGAAATGCTGGCTTTCGATACCCCATACTCAGCGGTGATGCTTTTGTAGGTACGACCTTCCTCTTCATGAAGACGTACTATTTTTTTCTTAAATTCGGGTGTGTAACTTTGTGGCATGATAATTACCTCTTTTCTCTATTGGATTTATTATATCTTATTAGCCACTACTGTTACAACGTTAGTATAGCACTTCAAACTATCGTTTTCAAATACCGTTTCTTTTTCTGGTGCACTTCTTACTTCATCTAAAACAACATCTCCTATTTTTAGTGTTGTCATTACTGGAACAATATCCTTAAAAGCTTTAATAGAAATAGTTATATCAAAAACTCCTGTATATAATTTGTCTATAGTAACTGCGGTAATGGAAAACCAAGGTGCATCATCATAGTAAGCTATACTTCCAACGCTACATGGTGTCATTGATGATTTTGATTTGCCCTGTTCAAATACATAAATATCCGGTGCCTTAATATAAATTCTATCAGGTACTGTATCATATTGATAATTATAGCTATGTTCATCCGTATTTCCATCGGAACTACTTGATATTTGTTGAAGTTCATGTAAAAACTCATTATCTATAGCACATTCCATTGTAGAAACCGGTGTTATAACAGCGTTTTCATATTCTGGATATTTTATTGTAACTATCAATGCTTCGTTCTCATCAGCTGGCTTTTTATAATAATTCCATATTAAAGCTGCAGACAAAAAAACGCAAGCAAAGCAAGCAATAAGGACTATTATTTGCGATTTTTCTGCCTTGTTCATGTGTCATCCTTTATAATCTGTTTATATTTTCTTTATACTTTTATGAATTGATATTTAAATTATTTTCTTTATATTGTATATGTATATGATATCAATCTTTTAATTTTTTGTCAATATTCAAATCAGCCTCTTGTCTACCCGAAAATCGACCTTCCGGGACGAGAAAAAACCAAGCCTCTTTCCCTTTTCATAACGGCAATCCTACAACTTTCTCTTCTATATTCAACTTTCAATTTTCCGATTCAATGACCTCTGCATTTGTCTCTGCCTCCAAGCCTCTTCTGCCTCTGTTCCATTCAGCAATCCCATCTAAGCCTTATAAACCAAGCCTTTTTCCTGTTTTCCCGGTCTTTTTCGGGATTGGAGAAGGAGCTTGGGAGGGCTTGGTGCTTGGGATGCATGGAGTGGATGCAGCTACAAAAAAAGAAGCAGGACCAGACGAATTTCTTTGAAATTCATCTGACTCTGCTTCATGTTTTTTATGTTCTTTTTCACTCGGACACTTGGATGGGTCTGGGTGGGACGAGAACATCAAATTATTCAAACTCTTGGGCGGAGAAATTTATCTGGCTGTTTTTTGGTATACATTTATGCATTTCATTCTTTATATTCATCATATTTTGCAATTTTGTGTGCCTCGTCTTAAATTTTTAGAGCCAAATTGGAGCCAGATTTCTAATAGCTTTCATAATTCCCTTTTATCTGCTTTAGTATTGCCGGGATTTCACTAAACTCATCAATCCATATCACATTTACACCCAATTCCTTAAAGAAAGACTCTTGTAAAGTTTCATTTACTCTTTCAAAACTTTTGATTGAATCAACCTCAGCAGATTCTTTCATCCTAAATCTACGCATTATTGCATAATGTTGACAATCACTATCATTCTCTATTCTCTTTTGAGCCGCTATTTCTAATAATCTTCTCATGTTAGGATCCGTCATCGATAATCCTATAAATAAACAAGTATTATTAATCATATAATTCAATTGGCTAATATTTGCCCAATTATATGGTTCCAGCATAAGTTTATGATATCCTTCCTCAGAAAAAACTAATAATGACTTTGTCAAATTTTCATAATTTTCTTTCTCTTGAGGCAAAAAACCATGAACATGGTATATTCCTAATTCATCCGCATCTGGAATCATCCCTTCACCATAGATTGAATGATACTTTACTCGAAGTCTTTTTAAATTCTTTTCAACTAAATCATCAAAATTATAGTTTATAATTGCACGTACACCCAATTTCCCTCTATTAGGTATACATAGTTGTCCAATTTCTTCTAATAAATCTGATGATTCAACAGCATTTTTATATAGTATTTCTCTAACTAACTCTTCGAAATCGTTCTCAAAACCATTTCTCAAAAACCTAGTTTGCAGTAATGGTGAATTTCCATTTTGGTTAATCACTTCTTTTACAATCTTTTTCTTGTCTTTCTTTTCTATTTGAATATGATTTGCTATTAGTTGTTTATCTATTAAAGCAACAAATAATTCTGATATCAAAGTATCCCATGTAGCTATTTTAGCTTCATTAGAGGCTCCTGCTCCAAGAAAAAGAACAATATTATCATTTTCATATTGCACATGGAGTTGTTCTACATATTTTTTTCTTTTTTCTAAATATGTACTATTGTTTCTTAATATACCATCATTGATTGTGTCCCTTAATAACACTGTATTCAAATTGTTATATGTCTCAACAAATAAATTCTCATTGTTACTAAATATTCTAATTAAATCATCAATATCCCATATTATAAGTTCAAAATTTAATTGTTTCTTTTTTTCTTCAATACGATTCCTTATACCCTCTGGCAATTCATTAACCACTATTAATAAAAGCTTATTGATTTCACCCCTATTAATGGAAAAACGTCCAATTGTATCATATATCAATCGCAAACTCATTTGCTTATGTCTATACAGCTTAATTTCTGCTGCAATATAACCATCCTCATTATCTATTCCATCTGGCAAAATCATATCCGAGATTCTATGCATAACTTCATTTTCTGCCAAAAGTCGCTTATTTTGTGCTTTCAAATAATCTCTCATCATAACGATAATTATCTTTTCTATTGCCATGTATGAATATCTAACGGATTCTGAATTCACCAATTCCAGCATCGCTTCCCTAATATCCATATCATTTCTCCTAATCAAAATATCCTTATTGATATATAGCCAAAACTTCTATTGTTCTATAATCTTTATCAGCATATATCTCGTATAATCCATCTGTTCGGCCTTCAATACTTCTTCTCATAACACGATTTAGTGTCATAAAATCTTTCAAAGGATCATAAAATGCTTTCTGTGCTCTTACCATTCCACTAGAGATAATTCTCGCAATAACAGTAACTTCTAATTCTTCATATTCTTCCATATCCTCATATTTAACCAACATATTATTAGATATAAGTTTTGAACACATCAATTGATTATTCAAATCAATTAATACCGGAATTTTTGTATCTGTCGTTTCAAAAAAAGTTTTTAATGCAACCTGCTCTGATTTATCCATAGAATCACTTACCAAAGATGCAACTAATAACGGCTTAAATCTATCGATTGTCTGAGTATAGTCAAATTCCTCTGGAACTTTTATATATCCATCAAATTTTATAATCGTACCTCTATTCATAGTTTTCAAATCATAGTCTTCCGACTGTGTAAAATCAAAAAAATCGTCTCGTCCTGTAAGCAGCTTTTCAAATTCATCACAATTATATAATAAACTCTCCTGTACTTTGGCTTTATATGTTTTATTAGCCTTAGCATCAGCTCCAAACGCCTTTAAATCAACTTGAATCCCCTTATCATTAGATACCTCATATTCGTCAATTTGAAGATTTCTCTGTCCTTTAACCACGGCTCTATATTCATCTATTTTCTTTTTATCATAATATACAACATTACCAAACACTAGCTTACACCTCCACTCGATCAACATTCATAGCATTTAAATAATACATATTTTATCACATTTTCACATATAGTTCTATTAAAAACTACTTTCGTGATATTAGCTTTCTAATTTATGTCCTGTCTATCTCTATTGGCAATAATTTTTTAGCTCTCATACCTAAAAAACTCCCTATCCATCATCTCCGCCGTAGCCCGATTATACCCTTTCTTCAAATACCCCTGCACAATCATTCCAAACATCCCTTTAACCATATCATCCTCGATATCACAATATGCCTGCATCTCCCCGGATAGTGCCATCGCCACATACTCTATCGCCTTCATCCAATAATTTATGTAACTTTGCCAGTGACTGCTCTGTTGTTCTCAGAGCAGCCTCTACTTCTTCGCACTTTATCCGAAGCATATTCCCATCTATAAACCATATTTCAACATAACCATTGTCCATGTTATAAGCACATTCCACAATATTATCCATTCTGTCATCCTTCATCACATCAATCCATATCTTTTATTCTTGATTGTGCTTTCTCTAAGCCGGTTCTCCACATCAGCGAAATAGATTTCAACAAAATTCTCAAAGTTAATATCC
>ERZ838225.498-NODE-498-length-53530-cov-7.104909_pt1 | contig 53530 bp, 83 predicted proteins | sample MGYA00519684_ERZ838225 | MGnify/ENA primary metagenome ERZ838225 (study PRJEB31850, sample SAMEA3708829) | human gut metagenome | biome: human gut; feature: human-associated habitat; material: faeces | place: China | collected 2014 ... | reverse complement strand
TTAGGACACATGCCTCTCACGCATGTAATACGAGTTCGATTCTCGTACCCACTACATACTACATTGAAAATAAGAGGTTTACAAAAAGAAAGTACTAAAACAGGGACTATTTCATTATTAGTGGACCTATTTTTAATATAATTCCGGAAAACCATAAGAAAAATAATCATAAAAGTAAGGCAGCCTAATAAGCTGCCTTTTTTACACAAAAACTGGATAGATTAAAAGAGGAAGTATTCCCTGCTTTTGGTAATTTCATTGTTGACACTGCAAATATACAAAAATGTGCATTATATTTCTTCCAATTTTGCTCTAAACTTCCGGAACATATCAATGGTCGGATAAAAAGTTTGATTCTCCCAGTTTTTTCCTATCATCTGGATCATCGCCTCTATGTGACTTTTGCAGTCTATTACTTTGATGCATTTATCCAAGACCAGTCCGCCTTCCGGGTAGGTCTTATTCTTTAGAGTATCCTGCGCCCACGAGAGCAACTCTCTGATTGATTCTTGGTCGTATTTATTTTCTTCCATGATTTTTAATTTTCGGCAAAGGTACAAAAAAGCCCGGCATGTTGTATACCGGGCAATTCCATTTTAAAAGAGGTCGTTATAAATGAAAAGGATTTCTCAAGCTACTTTTTAGTATTTCCTGAAGACTTTCCTTTTGAATCATTGGAATTTATAAAAATAGAAGCTATAGATATAAGTGTGCTTGCTCCCATAAAACCCGCAAACCAAGGTTTATCCAAATAAAGAGCATATCCAGCAAGAACCACCATCACTACGATAGAGAGAAAAGCAAAGCACATTCCCCACCAGTTCATCCTGCCGTCTCTTCTATCCGATCTTCTTATTATACTAATTTTATTATTATCCATTCTATGACGATGCTCCTGCTCTTTCACAGAAGCATTAATAAGGTAATCTACAATTCGTGGATCGATCTCTTTATATGCAGCCAATTCTTGGGGAGAAGGCAAACAGTTGTCATCAACTGTAATAGTCTGCTCCATCTCCTTTCCAACACCATTATTGGTTGCGACTTGCGTCTCTCTTTGCTTTAATTCATGCTTACCCATTATTCAAAATAATCTCTTCAAAAGACCTGCGAACATCGCCCTCGACATTCTTCCTGTCTTCCATAAGGTTCTTTTTATCGTCAGTTCTGTCTCTATCTTTTTCCATGATCTCCTTTCGAATTTCAGAGACAGCATCGGAGTTTTGTCTGTAGCGGCCTTGAGAAGCGTCACGAAATGTAGAAGCTCCATTCTTAATAAAACGTCCGACTTCTTTTAATATGCACATACTTACCTCCATTTTAAATTATAATGCAAATATAAAAATAAAACAGATAAATAGATCTTTTGTTTCAGATATTATGTAAATAATTAACCAAGCAGTCTAATATTAACTAAAAAATAAAACACTCAGAATAACACTGAGTGTATATACAAACACAGAGATATAACCTTCGCCAAGATAGCGACAGGTATAAGCCATTCGAGGATCTTCTCTAAGCGTTCCACAGCATGACCATGAGCAGGCGACAGAAATCGTAGTGATACCTGTCGTCTGCTTGTTCCAGCAATATGTCGATGTTAGTCTTCATAAATCATCGCTGTCATGTACTCCCAAATCTTGCCAGATGGAGCATCTTCGTCTGCAAAGTAGAACCGGTAAGCGGCCTTTAAGAGAGTAGCTTCATCGAGAACTGCACACATGTCAGCGTAGAACGAGTTGAACGCAACGTATTTGTCCCAGGGTGTCGTCCCATTTGGGAACGGCATGCCCTTCGTTGCTTCTTGGATCTGATCGACATTCCAGTGAGCGCCGGTTTTCTTTTCGCCGGCAGCGTTAGTATATCTGATCTTATCTACGTCCATCTCTGCAAAGTGTTTGTCGTAGTGAGGACCATAAAGCGCCTCATGCTGATCACGCATAAAGGACATATACATCTCCGGATGCTCCTCTTTGACAACACAAAGAATCTCATCTACTCCTTCTACGCTTTTCCACATGGCCTTTTCCGAGGCAACACCTTCGGATTTGGCTTTTTTCATCATATCGAGATATTTCATAAATCTACTTTTTTATAATTAATATTCTTTTCCTTTTTTACGGACTTTTTCGATGACAATCTTAGCATCGATACAGGTTCGTTAAGCAGGAAAGGTGGCAGAAATAGTCAGTGGAGTAGCAAGACTCACACCATAGGCACGATTGCAGCATTTTACATTTTCTGGTGTCACCTGTGTAACAAGCGGAGTCAAAGAGATAGTAGGAACAGCACCGGCAGCGCCGATGAATGCAACCTTAAACTGCTCAACCCATTGTTTTGTTACAGAACGACAGGAACCCTTCGGAGTGTAAGTCACAAGCACCGCTGCATTTATTGTCACAATAGTTTGAGTATTCACCGTCTGTTGTTCTGCAACGGTAAAATTAACAATGCCGGTCGGCTGAATACCATTATCAGCACAAAATGCCTGACACAGATTCTCTACTACATTAGTCAGGTATTGCTGACTGGTAGCAGCGATTGCAATTGGAGTTAATTGAATCATAATAATAAAGTTTATATGTTATTTTTCGTCCGCATCTTTACCTTGCGGAGTAGGTTCTTCCGTCAATACGTTATAAGATGCGGAAACCTCCTGAATAGGCAGGTTGTACTTGAGGAGAGTTTTTAACTCTTCTAAGTCCTCAGGTTCAAATTCCACCTTTCCTTCAAAGAGAGATAGTCCTCCGTTTTTTATCGCATCATTTACTACATTGTGAGCAAGCTGCGGGATAGATTCATCGGGAATACCACTTATATATTGAGCAAGAAATGGCTCCACCAAAGAAGAGGAAACACCATCGAGAATAGGAGATATTTCTTTTGCCATACTCCACATAGGGCTTACCCATCCGGTAGATCTTATCTTTGCTTCAATACTTGAAAGAAAAGGTAAGCGACTCAAATTGTTGCCTAGTAATTCCTGAATAGCGGGCTGTGCCCATTTATTGAGCACAGCCGCAAGTTTTTGTGCGTTGGAATACATAACGCTTATCCGTTACAGCAACATCCTGTATCACACACCTTTCTTTGAGGGACAACAAGCTCACTCAATGCAGCCAATTCCGCAATCTGCTGTTTCATACAGCTAAGCGTAGCGGTATTGGTACCGTTGTAAACTGCCTGGTTCATGTTGATTGCAGTTTGCTCTTCCTTGTTTCTGTTGATGATAGTCAACAGGCGGTCGTAGACATCCGCAAGCTTCTGGTCTGTGTAGGTGTTGGACTTAAGCAACGCAATTTCTGAATCTTTTGCAGCCAGCTTATCCATCATGCCGGCTTCATAGCGGCTGACAGGTCTGTCTTCCGAAGTAATTACTTCTACTGGGCCCGCGTAACCTGCGTTACGTCCGTTTCCGCAACCGCCAAAGAGACTTCCAGCATTAAGTCCAAGGAAAGACGCAATACCAGCGGAAGCACCCACTGTATTATAATTACCTTGTCCCTGTCCGGTGACGCTGTACTCCTCACCACTCATTCCTTTAATTTTCATAACTTATAAGTATTAATACACGGTCAACGTTAACCGTGTAACAAAGGACAGAAGAAGTACGTTGCTATTCAATTAATTCGTTGCGACCTCGTTGCTAATGTGTTGCAAGTTTGTTGCTATGCTCCATTTAGTGATTTTATGTTGGAAGTTATTACGTATTTTGTTTACTGACTGCCGGGTGAGCTTGGTCAGATTTGATATCTGGCTATCGGTAAGTCTTTGGGAAAGCAAATGTATGAGGATGTATCTTGCGTCTACCGCCTCTTCCGAATTGCTATGTATAAGGTCTGATTCACATACTCCCGTTTCTTTGCACACTGCGGCGACCGTCTCTTTATATAAATCTATAATTTTCATGCTGAACAACATATAAGGTTATAAAACAAAACATCTCAGAAACTGTTGATAAAGCTATGAAGCCTCACGAACAGTCCCTGAGATGTTAGCCCGTCTGTGATTTGGTCGTCGAAACGGGTGTGAGGCTTCTTTCTCTCCTGCCTCTAACGGAGTTTATTTTATTTGTACTGATAACCGGCCTTCTACTTTACCGGGAACCTAGTGCTTAATAATCATTCCGAGATGTTCCTCGGATTGATCCTGAATAATCAATTAAATCATTGTTAGCCTCCTTTCTTAATAAACCTTTTTCCAACGGAAATTGTTATATAAATGAAACTTAAACTTTTCATACCGGAAACGGTCTGTGAAGATAGTGCCGGTATTACCACATAAATAAGTTATAACTAACTCCACCACCGACATACAATCCGCCTGGATAACCGTAGCCTACCTGCAGGCCAAGGCCCCATCGCTTTTGCTTTGGTTTTAGAGTGATGATTTCCTTTTCCCTGTAGACTTCCATAAAGTCAAGGCTGGGCTTATAACCGCTAACCACTGCCCGGTAATCATCAGTCTTATACTCCTTGCTTGTGATCGGGATAAGCACCGGGACCGAGTCGCCTTCTACGGTTCTGTCGGTAGTGGTATCTACTATAATCGGTAAATATACCGTATCGGTACGCTTTAAGGTCTCCTTTACCGGCATAAGCACGATGTCAACTATAGTGTCCCTCACTCTTATCGTATCTCCCTTTACATACATGGTCTGTGGATCGTGCGGATTACAACGCATCCACACGACCACGCATACAAGCAGGCAGACTAATATCCAAGGGAGAGATTTCATATGATACTTTCACTTGATGACCAATCCGGACCCGACAATAACACACTCAACTCTTCGCCTTCGTAGGTAGGATAAGGATAAATCGGATTTTCCGTTTTTTCTTCTTCGTCCAATAATGGCAAAGTCATAATGGACGGGAAAAGAGCTTCGTAATGAACTATCTTCATGATCACCTGAGTACCGTCAACATTCTTTCGGGGGATCAGGTGCAGTTCGTCGAGCATCTCTTGCGGTATCGCATTTAGATTATCTGAAGGGAATACAATGTATTTCATACGCTTTCTGTTTAATTACCTATCAACTGATTTATATCTGTTCCCAAGTGACGGTGCCATCCTCATTGAAAATAAGTTTCTTGTTTCCAAGTAATATAACCTCTGTTTGTGCCGTCGAACCGAGAATCATCTGACCGTCTTTTGACGCCTTAGTATTGTTTCCAAGAAGGATTACATTGTTTAATTGATTAACACTACTACCTCCACCATTAGCACCTACCATGATGTTATTGCTGCCTTTACAATATCTACCAGCTTTATAGCCTATATAAGTATTTTTTTGATTACCATAATACCCTGCCTCATATCCGACAACAGTGCATCCTTCTGTCTTTACTTCACTATCTACTAGATTTTTACCCGCATTACGACCAATAACTACACATTGAGAAGAACCTGCACCTGAATAAAAACCTAATGCATCACTTCCAATGCCAACAGATTCCTGATGTTCAATTCCTCCTAATGCCGATCTCCCAATTGCGACATTATTATTACACTCTTTTCTGGATGGATAAAGAGTGTCTGCACCTATTGCGACATTATCCTTACCACTCGGTATATATGCAGAAGAATAGGTTCCAATAGCAATATTACGAGAGCCGGAAATCAATTCAGAAAGTGAATTTGTTCCTATGCCAATACATCTCGTTGAGTTTTCAGATTTCTTAAGTGTATTATATCCCAATGCTACATTCCACCAGCTTGATACATCATTATCCCCTATATTTATATATATATTTTGCCGACCGTAAGTTATGAATTGACTAGCGGATGACTTATCAACCACCTCATATAACTCAATTTCCAAAGTTGACGCATATTTGGCTGACGGGTATACTTTCAAAGAACCACCGTCACTAATCATTCCAATATAGGCTATCAGATTGCCATTATACGTATCTATCGGTGTCTTATTTCCGATACCTACCTGTATTGAATTTTCATTGCCTTCTATACCTTTTGTTAATTTGGCAAGGTATTTTCTCCCATTGGTAGTAGCCAGTGAAAAGACAAGGGCATTATCGTATCCGCTTGTATGAGTATATATACCATTTTCATAACTCCAACCTTCGGATAATTCTGCTGGTTGTGTAATCAGATTATCTCCGCATGGAATCTTATCTGCTAATAGAAACTTTGCTGTATCCTCAAAGTTCCCATCAATCGCAGTAGCCAAAGTGCCCCACGATTGTTCACTGTCTTTTGCTATATCAAATATCTTTTTCATAATATCATTCGTTTTTAATTAATGTTTCATTTGAAATTAAAGTCTCGTTACCTAACATTGTCAAGTAGCTGGAGATAACTATGCTGATCTTCTGAGGAGACTTGGTGACCTTTCCGGTTATCTCGTAGGTTCCATCACCTCCCGAAACGGACATGTCGCTGATGGCGTTGGATGATACGCCTATCAGTTTATCAGAAGCGTTTGACAAGGTTATGGTGATAGTTACCGTGCTGCCTTCGGTTACATACACTCCCGGATTAACTGAGTAGGAGATCGAGGAGTAAGGGATGTTACTCTTTACAATCGGTCTAAACTCGATCATATCTGGATATAGCGTTCCTGCCTTGTACTTTCTCAGTTGACGTTCAAGGAGGAATTCGGAGAGGCTGTAGGGGAAGAGCATGAGAGACCAAAGAGCGAGTTTGGAAAATCTGTTATCGCCATCTCTAACTGTTCCCAGCCACATTAAACTGCTGTCAATACCTTTACCTACATATATATTTCTCCCGTTGTAAATATATTTACTTTGATAAGACATGCATCTATTATTATTTATAAGCAAATCGCTAGTAGATGCATAATAACTATAAGTTTGGCTACTCCCTAATTCCAATATAAATGCACCTGCATCTTTGTTCGCATCGGCAGATTTAGATAATAAGGGACCTCCATTGTTTAATCTAGCCCTATCCGCAACCACAGTATAGTCCTTCACAACAGGGAGACCGGTTACCTCGCCGAAGTCGTTGATTCCGTCGAGATATAACGCACCATCAATTATTCCACTTTCCCCTTCCCAACCGATATTGTTCAACTGGATGTTGTGACCTCCTACAAAGTCAATCAACTGATCGTTGAACTCTGCGTGGTTCTCGTTTGTGATACCCTGCTTCTTGATGTTGCAGTACAACTGAGGCTTGATGATCTGTCCCGGACGGTCAAGGTTATAGTAGGCGATGATCTGATTAATTTCATCTGTAGTCAGGACTTTGTTGGCGATGAAGCCTCCGGCGTAGGCAATCTGAGTTACCTCTTTGATACTCAAATCGCTATACCTAAAACCGTTTACCGTAAATTCATCTATACAATTTACATTGATTCCATCTGTAATAGCATAATCTTTTTCATCTCCAAGAATGCCAATAACTGTCTTTCTTCTATCAGGTATGTTGTAAGTATATCCATATATACCGGTTTTATTTGTTTCTGATGCGCTGAAAGAATTACGAGCATAGACACCCTTGCCGCCCAAATCCCCAATGAAATTATTACTGACAGTAGAAATTCCACTATTTACATTTATATAATGTATAATACTAATAACAGTAAACTCATTGCTTCCCTCTAGCATCTCAGAGACAGGCTTGACAGATACAATTATGTCGTCTACTCCGTCTGTACATAGCCAGCCTTCGAAATCGGGGAGTTGCTCGATAGTAACAGTGTCACTAAAGTCATCATGGAAACCACTACCAGTAAGATTACTATCATTGCTTTTGGAAGCATAATTGGCAGGAATAACATTAATGCCTTTATTTAAAAGGAATCTATGTCTAATTCCTTCTTCATCCCAATAATAGTAACTAGGATAAGAGCCAGCAATACTAGAGCTAAAATCAACATTAACACTAAAAGAAGGTATATCTATTTTATTAGAATTTTGAATTTGAGCAAAAAATAATCCTCCAATATGATTATTTCTAGTAAATGTAACAGTCTGTCCTTTTTGGGTAGTTCTATTTAATATCCAATTCTTACTAAAATCAGTACCATACAGCCCATACCCGCTATTCTCCGCAAATCCGAAGTTCAGCAGGCGCATGTCGTTCCCGTTGCCGGACAAGTCCTTCAAAACAGCCCGGTCAGGGTCGTCGTTTGTCTTGCCCCAGGTGGATATAGCCATCTTGACGTGGCTGAGTAGTTCGGGGTCGATGTAGGGACGACCAGAATCCGAAGAAGCTCCCGGAACTCCCAAGCGTATCGCATTCATGCGAATAGGATCAAGCCCTATCGCATCAAGCTTAATTGGATTTAATCCTATTGCGTTCATCACTCTTCTGATTCAAAAATAGAAGCCTTTACCGGTTCTGTTTCACATTCGATTTTGAGATACTGTCCAGGGATAAGGCCGACGACCGGACGAGCAAATTTCTTATCGTAATTTCTGCTCTCTACAACAGGGAAGTTTTCTCCGTCATAGCTTATATACACCCAAAGCTTACCGCCTTTTTCAAATGTAATCTGCAATCCTACTTCCGCAGAATTTACCTGAACGGCATCGCTTACATAATTCTTCTCACCCTTCGTAAAGGTTATAGTTGTTTCTTTCATGATTATTCCTCCTATTTTTTTGCTGTTATCACTGTATTTCGTAAGAAATTCGGATACTCTGCCCGCACATCAAAACAAGGACACGCCTTGATAAATTCTGCCGGTTCCACCTCACCAGATCCATCCAGATCAGGTGAAGCATCTCGATGACCGAGCAGCTCGATGATAGGATACTCTTTACAGAGCTTCGCTATCAATTCGCGCAATGCTGTTTTTTGCTCGACAGTACGGGTATCGGCCGGTCTTCCACTCGCGTCCATACCACCGATGTAGCAGATACCGATACTATGTTTATTATAACTAATACCGGAAAACCCTTTCGTGTTACAATGTGCTCCGTCAATGGATAATGACCGACCGTTTTCTACGGTACCATCTAAATCAATTACAAAGTTATAGCCAATTTGATTAAAGCCACGCGCCCGGTGCATCCGGTCAATATCCTTAGCTCGCAAGTCTTGCCCGGCACGTGTTGCCGAGCAGTGAATGATGATTGAGTCTATATCTTCTCTTTTCATATACTTTTCCTCCTATAAAATTAATGTTAATACTCCCAACGCCAAACCTCCGCAATCACAGATAATATCCTTGATGGAAAACTCGCTTTTCTTACAATACTTGTCGTATATTTCCTTCAGAATAAAGATCGCAACGGTTATAGCGACCGCTAACCATAGCGGAATATATTTTGATAGCCACATAACCAAATTCTGGCATACTATAATGTGGACCATGCCGTCTATGCCTATCATGGATAGAAGCTTGCCGGCTAGTGCGCTGATTTTATTTATCATATTCATTTTCTATTTTATAATTTATTACTTTTGCAAAAAATGATACACCTATGGATATTTCAGAATTAATAAAAAGCTATAACGCTGAACAAAAGAATGTATTTACAGGATTTTGCATACAACTGCCACTATGCTTTTCTATTTTGTATTTATATATACCAGAGTTTAAATCTCTCGATGTATATTTGCAAATCATATTTACGGCAACTTCTTCTATATTATCCATTTACTTTTCTTTTATATGGTTATGTCTATGTTCTTCTATATCAAAAAGAAGATACAAACTAGAAGCCTTTATACTAATTCTTCCCATATTAGTGACATCGTCTAAATTACTTATATCTCCTTCAGATTACATCCTAGGATATGAACATGCTTTAACTACGTTTCTTCAAGCTTCTGCGATTCTTTACACTCCTTTTGCCATTTTTGGGCTTATTCTCCGCAAATGCATAGAGTATGATAAAAAGCAAAAAGGGAAGAACATAAATAATAGTGTATAAATTCATACTTACTTCTCCTTTTCTATAATCTCCTTCACATCTTCTTTATCAACCTTGAACACCTTCTTTCCAAAGACTCCCAAAGCTCCAATTACATTTATATTGATCCCCTTTGGTTTCAATATATTGCCGACAATCGAACACCCTTCGATGAAGCATACCAATAAGCAAGAATACACATCAATAGGATATTCGCTATGACTTGCCACAGTGATCATGCAGACCATGCAGACAAAAGCAAAATAAGTAACCATCTTTCCCATAGTAGCGCGAATTGCACGAGAGAATCTGACTTTTTCACCCATTAGCATACTTTTTCTGACACCGAAGAGAAGATCACAAAGGATTACCGCGCATGATACAATCAGCCACGGAATCATATTCTGCAATGACTCGGAAACAAATGCGGTAGCGATTGCTGCAAATCCGCCTGTAGTTGTATGTACTATAGCTTCCTTCATAGCAAACAAGTCAAGTAAACGGTTAGCAATGAAATTAACTCAATCCAGAACATCGACTTGCATGCCGTCAGGTCCCATATAAGGTTTCCGGACCAATTCTTGACTACAAACGTTATCGCGTAGATCAGAAATGCAGCCCATAGCAGCAGCCAGTACCACGAATTGCATCCTACCCATATCTGGGAGAATACAAGCGACATCACCGCGCCGGCTATATGAGCTTTCTTGTGCGCTCCTCTAAAATTCGGGGATACTCCCAACACGATCATTCCGACTACAGAAAGAAAGATTAAAAACTGGCTATTTTCTGTACTTGCATCCAATGCGGCCGGAAGCAACAGCAAAGACGGGAGAATCATGCATATACCGAACCAATACCTGTTACTCAGAATGTAATAGGTATCGGAAATAGAATAAGGGATATCCTTTGTCTTGTAAATCATCACACCAACATAAGATGCGAAAACCAATAATGATAGTAGTGTCAAAATCATAGTTTTATCTGTTTATAATGAAAACTCTAGTTTATTCGGATAACCGGTCTTGTAGTTGTAAGACTCGACTTCCTCTCCCGTCTGCAATCCCCGAACTACAGCAATATGCTGCTGCGTCACATTATAGCAATCAAGAGCGTATAACTCTAATGAGTTCAGCATAAGGAGAGCACTTGAAACAGGTATCGTATACTTTACCGCATCAAACCATAAAACGGTATCCAGTCTTCCGGCCTGCTTCTCAATATTGATTGAGTTAACAAGACCTACGCGGTCCTCTTTGGTAAGCCACATTCTCTTTCCGGAGAGAGTGAATGAATTCACAGCGTCTGACTTGTCATAAGCATTAATATCCGCTATCTTCATCTCTTTTAGTTCATCAAGGGTATACTCATGATCAACCAATACGGGATAACCGCTTTCGTTCTCCTTTATTTCCTTTCCGGATGACTGACCGTCCAGCAGCTCCTGCCAGTATTCTTCCGTTATCTCTACTGAACCTTCTTGTGGCTCATCGTAGAATCCTTGTTTCCAATATTTTGCCATAATATTATTTATTTCCAACGCCCGACGGCTATCCAATAAAAGGGATTAGTTCCTGCACCGGTACCGTTTGAATCTCCCACTGTATATCTAGTCCTTACTGTAAAATAACTAGTTTGTATTATCGTAATTAAACCCGTAACAATGTTCATACCGTTGCCTGGTTCACGATAAGTAACAATGGGAACATAGGCACCATTATAAAATGCTATTGGCGTATAAACAGTATTAGTACCACTAGAACTTGCTGTCTTGTAACCCCATTGTATCAATAAACCATTGTTAAACTTAGCATATCCGTTCTGACCTAATGATACAGTCATAGCGTTAGACAAGTCTGCCTTTGCCAAGTTGGGAATCATGTTCAGCAATTCTACAACTCTATCTCCTGTAAATCCGCTATTATAATCACTCATGCAAACTCTTTTTTAATCACATTAAACGTACTTCCATCCGACAGCAAGAAACGTCCTTCAGCAACAGCAAACGCCTGTCTCTTGCCTATTTGCGAGATGGTAGTGGAGACAGATGCCTGTACTCCACTATTAGTTGTCCTAAACACAACAGTCTGCTCCCTGTCGAGTCCTTCATTGGCAACATCGCTTGATGCGCTTGCGGTCCCATTGGAACCGGGAGTGATAACGATGTTGCCTTCTCCTTCTTTCCAAGGAATCTGTATGCTCATTACGCAGCAGTCCAAGAAGTGTTAGACGTAACATTAACGGATACAGCAGATCCACTCTGAGGAATAGTAATTTCCGTCGGAGAAACAGATAATGTAGCATCACCGGCAGCCTGTTTGATAGCAATCTGAGCAGCTTGTCCGCCATTGGCCGTCACCTTTAAGGTTCTAACGACTTCTTCGATAGTATCATTTTTAGGAAATTCCAATTCAATAGAAAAGGGAAACTCTGCCGTAGCCCCCGGATCACCAGAAATAGTAGCCGCATTGTTAGTTTGCGTTCCATTGGCATTATACTTTGCAGGCAAGGTAACATCAACTACACTCCCCGCCCATGCAAACGTCAATTTCGAAGAGTTTGTTTTACCCTCTACGGTCACAGTACCCGCTGTCTTGGGAGCAGACATTTCCGAACCGTTGTCAAAAGAAGCAAACTCAGATTTCGGAGATTGAGTCACCTTATAAGTTGAAGGAGTGGAAACACCAACACCGGTAACCGTTACTGTACCAGTACGAGCTGTACGCCCAGTATGAGCGTCCGCGCTATTCGCAATTGTCCCGTTACCAGATCCGGTAGACGGATTTAATTTTAACCAACTAGGTTTTGCCATAATACAACATTTAAATAAAACAATTCAATTAACTATATCATTCTTCCTGCACAGCATGCCATACCACATTGGACAACACATCGACATTATCCTCAAAGTTGTTCGAAGGCATCAGCCATATGTAATCAGGGTCAACTTTTAGATAAGCCTGTTTACCAACATCACAGACAACCCCTATCGACACCTTCATGCCCGTTGCCGAAGCGGAAACCTTCATCTCATCCGCTTTGGCCGAGACATTTCCAATGCCCTTGACAGCTTCGATATGTACAGATATACATCCCATTTTACACTGTCTTTATACCGGTATTCATCTTATCTACCTCTACTCTTGTTCCGCCTTCATAGTCGGAGTCAGGAAGGTAAGCCGTAGTCTCCAGCCAGATTTCCCCCGATCCGATAATCTTAGTGTCAACATAGCAGCTGTAGCTGTTCTCATTAATGCGTACCATCTTAGACTTCTCTATCACCTGTGAGGCGGAGAAGACAAAGAAGCGGCATTGGAAGTCCACATCATCCATCGTCAGTCCTGAAGGGAGGTCGATGGAGATTGCCAACTTGATTATTGTACCTTTTGCTCGCATATATATCTTTTTAAAGCCATTTCATTTCAAAATAAAATTCTCCATCATTTCCCGTATCATCATCTGATAATCCGATATACACATAACTAGAAGTTACAGAAAGTACAGTTGCTTTGATTAGAAATTCACTCATATTCGAAGCAGAACCATTTGCAGATTGTCCATATCCCGTTAACATAATTTGAACAGTACTTTCGCTAAATCCATCAGCAGTCCATGAAGAAGGAATATTCATTCTTAAATATCCCATTGTTGACGACATTCTAGTTATAGTTGGAATGTCACCGTTATAACTTTTACATCTTCTTATATAAGCATTTGAAGGCGTAGAATATGCCCTTCCATAACAAATTATAGAAGGTACCATTCCCCAGCGACCATTTCTCAACGATTGCAAACCGTTACTATCCAATCTCATCCCTGATGTACCATCCGATAAAATTGCTTGTATTGAGTTTACCCCATCCACCCTTCTGTTCATGACAGAAAAAAGATTCTTAGAAGAAGTTCCTAGTGATATTCCATTTGCAAAAAGTGAGGATAAATATTCGTTTACCACAGGAGTGATAGACATATTATTTATAGAGAAACTATGAGGATATTGTTCAGACATGGCCAGTCTTAAGGACAATACATTATATCCGCTTACCAAAAATCCTGTAAACACTTCATCGTTGAAGGTGTGTTCAGTTTTGTATGAGACAACCTTTGAATATATATAATCTGCATATATGATATTTTGCAATGAGCTATCGCTATAAGCCTTAAGAATGATTTCAACAAATATTGTATTAGGGGATGAGCTAGTATAACCACCGAAAAATCGTCCATCAAGTGCTACATTCCCAGTCACATATATAGGGTCAGTAATATCCACCATGTATTCTCTTTCCTGACTTGGAACAGATGCCGGAATGTTTTTGATATTAATCGTAGGAATATTTTGGCTAAACAAATCATTTAATGAGTCTTTGCTGGCCCCATCAATACGTAGAACATTTTTGTTACTATCATCAAATATTTTAATATCCTTGCTATCCGGACTAATAACCACTCTCTGCCCATTAGGAGAACCGATAATATTTGTACCCCGGAATACATACCTCTTATTCAAAGGGTCGAGTTCAAGCATAAGATCGTCCTGATCAAGAGCAAAAATCCCTGTCTTTTTTTCTCCATCAACAGTTACACAGTCTCTTCCTAACGCGACTCCGGTCAGTTTTCCATTGCTATCCTTGGTTCCTGAAAAGATCTTAGGTGAAATAAGGTATTCTCCACCTATTTCTGTTTTATTATTGTTCCAATCTTCTACCCAAGGTAGGAGATTGGCATCCTCTCCCGGTTTGCCATCTGCACCCGGTTCACCGTCCTTCCCGTAATGACCAAAGAGACGATAGTTCTTATATTCTCCCCACTTTCCATCCTGTAGAGTACGTTCACAAGTATACTCATAAGGATAAGTTTCCGATGCTCCACGAGGATTATCCACCCACCATAGCACATCTTCCCAGTATACTTCATTGGTCGGAGCAATCCCCGAATGCGCCTGAATAGCTACCTTGTATACATTATTGTATTTCACTATGTTACCTGCCGAATAGAATTTTGAGCTACTGTATTCAGGAGCATCACCAATGTATTCGTTAACATATTCGTTGGATGCCGGAAGGTCAATAACATTACGCTTAGACTTTGCAAGCAGGTAAACCTGCTCCTCGGTCTTGGAGTCCGTTGGGAATATGACAGGTTCGCTCCAGGAAGGAGTTGTTTTACCATCAATCACTGCGGTGGAATACCAACAGGTAGTAGGATCGAGCATACGGAACTTGACTCTGTCCTCGTTACTGCTTGTGCTGCCGTCTTTCGTATATACAATCTCAACAAAGTGACTGCCGGCTGTAGGCACTGCAATATCCACCACCGCATTGGTTACTCCACTTCCCTCCCAGGCATGTTCGTTGTCCATGCGATAGGACGTATCAAGGGCTTCTACGATACCCTTGTCGTAGTTCTGCTCGGATGATACATCAATCTCTATATGTATCATCTGATTAGCTCTTCTTGTCGTAAATGACACCCTTTGCTTGTATGTCGAGGAATGAGATGTAGGAGATGGAGAGACATAGTAATCACCGTCTTTTGTAAAGTTACCCGAATACGAGAAGGTAATATCCTCCCGATCCGGAGAAAGGGACCATCCTGCCGGATTTGTACCGGTAGGCGTAGCAGGCTTTCCGAAAGCATACTTATACCGTAGTTCCGTATATTTTCCCGGCAATCCCTTGAATCGTATAGGATCACCCCATGTGCCGGAAGAAGCGCTTGAAGCGACCTTCTGAGAAATCCAGACAACATCTTTTGTTGCGTTAGTGTGCCATCCTCCGCTTGTTCCGCTTCCGGTCGGACGGGATGGTTCATCTTCGCTGTCATGGTATGTAATGAAAACACTCAGGCCATCCGTGCCGTCAGTACCATCTGTTCCGTCCTGACCGTCCGCAACCATCAACTCCCAAGCGGTGCCGTTATAGATATAGACGATACCATTACTGGTATTGCGATAAGCCCAGTTTTTTTGAGGATTGGCAGGAGCGCTTGATAAATCCCCTTTCCACGTAATACTGAGCCCGTCTTTACCATCTTCACCATTTATACCGTCAAGCCCCTTCTTTCCGTCTGAGACAACAGCAATCGTTTCGCGGTCGATCAGTACTACTCCCGATGTTTCATTGTAAAGCCGGAACTGTATCTTCTCTGTTATCCCGGAGACGGATATTTGCTTATCCGGAGTATAACTAGTCGCATTCCCTGAGTCTATAATATAGTCCATTGAGTAGCCAACCGGTAAAGAGGATACGATAGTAGAAGCTCCGTCGGTTTTCATCACCCGGCAGGATATATTCGATATATCACTGTTCCCGTCAGCATCTCTCTTTATGATATTGATCGACGGCTGAAGCGAGTAAATGACCGCGTTCTGACCATTTGTTCCGTCGGTCCCATTCTCTCCATTCTCCCCCGGCTTCACTTTGTTTATCGATAAATGCAGGGTACGTTCATACTGAGAACCTTTGTATGTTACCCGTCCCGTTATGGGTATACGAATTACATCAGCCACCGCAGCAGTAATAGCTGTTACCTTAACTATCCCCGTGCTACGATCAGCCGTTGCTGTCACGCCTGTAATGCTGCCTACAGAAAGAGAATCAAGAGGAAGCTCGGTTGTTCCGTAGAACATAGAGAATGTCGTCGTGATGGGCAAACCAAATACCACTGTACCGTCCAGAGAGCAAGCTACAGACTGCATTTCATCGTCAAGATCAGCAGAGATGCTTCCTTCTCCGTCAAGACCATTCTTACCATCCTCAGTCATCACATACCATGCGCCATCCTGGTATACGTAGCATTTCTTGTCGGTAGTATTACGATACCAGTATCCGTTCTGAGGATTTGCCGGAGCAGAAGAGAATTCCCCCATAAAAATGAGGCTTGTACCGTCTTTACCGTCAGTACCATTCGTACCGTCCTGGCCATCTTTACCCGGTTCTCCCTTTAGATTTTCCTTTGTTTCCTCGTCCAGATTATCCCACGTTAGAACCACTCCTTTCATGGAACACACATATTTGTTCTTCGATGCGTCCCAATGCCACGAAATGGCACCTCCGGCTATGTGACCGGATTTATCTGTAGCAAATCGGGCTGATCCGTCTCCAAACTCAGCAGTACCGTCCGGATAGATACAGTAAACGACATGCCCTTTAGAGTCTGTACCTTTGATCATACCATTTTCGCAATAGAAACCCTTAAGCCCGTCTGTTCCGGGAATATCACCGCCCATACGGATTTTCGTACAACCGGCAAAACTCTTGCTGTTGATACCAAACAGAATATCGATTGCAGGCTGTCCACCTTCATCGGCATGCAGATAGATCGCACTCTGACGATTTACATCCTTCGAGTTACCGAACTGGACAATCTCATCACTGACAGCCGGAGTAGTCATGCCCGACAATGCCGGATCAACAGCCTCCATGCCGTCTGTGTAACCTACACCGCCGGTGAACTCACTGACAGGTATGACGATTGTATCAACACCGTCAATCTTGCGTATCTCAGATATCTCGACCCAATAGCCTTTAAGAGTGCCATTCGTCCAATCCTGGCACCGGATGAAATCGTGTGCGACAAAAGACATCTCATCCTCTATGGTGACCAGCCAGTTTTGTCCGGACTCATCCAGCGTGGCAGTCTTTATACGGCCGCATGCCTGAGTGATACCCAGTGCACCCTTCACCGCGCGGATCTTCTGAATAAGAAGCTCAAAAACGACCATTGTCTCGCGAACAACAAGACTGTCTATCTCCAGCTTCCATTTGCCCTTGATATACTCCCACAGCTTCCATCCATGACCGGCAAATCCGGACACGAAGTCTTCGACGTATTCCTTTACGCCGTTCGACAACTTACGTCCTGTCGCTTTCACAGAACAAAGAAATCCGTAGAACTTACCGTTACTTAGTATTGCCATATTATTCTAATTCTTCAATCAATGAATCTTCAACTTCTTCTATCAATTCTCCGCCACGAACTACAAGGCCACCGTTAGCTGCAGAAAATCCTTCCGACACAAATCCCTTACCGAGAGTTATCAATCCTTCTGCTTTGTCATCTTCAATGCTGCTAAGGGAGCGACGTTCAATCTCATCAATAATTCTTTTTGCCGAAAATGTATTGCGATCCGTAGGAACAGTCTTGTCATTCAAACCGATGAGATATATACTCGTTCCTCCACTTCCTGACACAGAACCGGTATATGCCTGTCCCTTGTATGTAAGAGAATCAAGTTTACTCTCTATCTCGCCTATACGCGAATATGAGGCAGTCTCTCCAACCGTATAAATTGGATGATCGTAAGGAATATCCAGCGGCCACTCAAAACCAATTATTCTGGATTGTCTGCTCTTAGGAAAGAAAGCCTTATTGATCAGGTTAACTTTGTCTCCCACCTCATAGGTGATAATATTCTCATTATTATAGATGAACTCAGGGTCCATATCACAATCGTAGGTGGAAGGATCAATCATAGACTTCTTTACATAGTCTTTTGCCTTTTTCAATAACTCATCTTCGGCCTCCGGAATCAATTCCTCTGAAACATAAGCCGTATCAAAACCATAAAGAACATATGTGTCAGAATTAGCAGGAAACAAAATGTTGTCAGGAAGGTAACGGTCGGGACCGTAATCCTCATTACGTACAATTTCGAAAGTGGTACCGGAATCATCACTCTCCTGCAGAAGTAACTCAAAGTCCAAGCCCGCGAGTTTTCCTGTCTGAAAGATTAAGCGGAAACTTTCTCCGTCCAGCCGGAAGTCATTTGTAAAATTCTTCAGTCCTGCATCCTTGAACGTATAGATACGATATTTGTCTCCTGTTGGATTGTCATCCTCGTCAAGTTCATCTTCCTCCCGGTATGTTACATTTGATAATGTGCCGACATATTTGGGATATTCATCTTCAAAGATGACAATTCCCTCTACAGCTTCTTCCTGCGACATCTCCACATTATTATTGTCATCATAATGAGTTTCACCAATGTATATACGTTCTCCTGTAGGACTATAACGGTAAGCATCCACATAAGGAACTTCCTCCGGGAGCATAAGACGTTTCTGGACCACACCATTTAAAGTAAGCTCCTTGTCATCTTTGCTAAAGTAGCTGTCAGGAACCTTTCCCTTAATGATGTTGTCAATTGTATATCTATCACCGAGCGAGGCCGTTACTCCGCTAGGCAATTGTATTACGTTAGCGGAATCACCGATTAAATGGTCCGGATTATATACACAGGAGAATGTCTTACCCGAATTTAGTCCGGAAAGAAAGGTCACTGTAGCATCTGCTGACGATCCTTTGAATAGAGTTATATCATACGAAACATAAGCCGAGAAAGAATCATTCAGAATAGAGGATTCACGGGATGGGACATGTGCGTATATCCTGATCTTTAAATCAGTAGCATTTCCTTCAATCTGCAAAGAAGAAGCGACAGCAAACACAGCAGAGACTTCGTACTGCTGCTCTTGGGATAAGGTAACCGTTTGATTACCTATAGAAACTTCTTTAGTTACACCAGATAATCTATAGACATAAGATGCCCTCAAAACATAATCACCGGCAGGAAGAAAAGAACGTCCTGATCCGATTGAAGGAATAACTGTGGATACATTAATTGATATGCCATCTCCTGATGAAACCTTATAATCCCCTGCAGGTAACGAAGCTACGATATCAGTGTCATGCGTCCATTCTACATAAGATGCAGTAAAACTGCCACTACCTACACTCTCTTTTACCGGATACTCTTCTTTGTGAACGACGCGACTTGGGAAATACTTTACATCAAGTGGTCTTGCCGTATCGGATATTTCCCTACCGTTTGCCTGCTTGACATCAAAAAAAAGATTCTTACGGTAAGTAGAAGGAATGTTTCGCGTTGAACCAAAGGCATAAACACGAGTAGCGAAAACCGTCTGACTATCGCTACGGTGCATGGAGCTTACGTTTACATCCTCAGTATCTGTCAAATCTCCGGCCTTGAAATCTACGGGAGAGCTGTATTCGCAACGTCCGAAATGAATTGTCTTATCAGTTATCCACCATTCACACTCCCATGTCTCCGCCATTTGGGTAAGGGCATCAATCAGGTTTACGCTATCATATGAAACGAGCTTGGAGGTGTTTTCAACTGTAGTATCAATCTCATATTTAAAATCCTCTTCTCTATATTTGTATCCGAGTGATTTCAGGTTATCAAGGAAGACTTTAAGATGAACGTCAAGAGTGGCTGTCAGGTTCCAGCTCGCCTCGCGACCGGTACTCTCCGGAGTATAGAAAAACTTCTTGTTTTTCCACTTCCAGTAGTAGGCGTCCAGCCGGAGTTCGTAATCATAACCACCGCTCGTAGAATTATAGGTGGGCTTGTACAAGTCTACAAGCTCAAACATGCCAATATTTTCGTCATCAATGTAATCCCCGAGCTGAAAGTAGACAGGTTCAGCTAATGAGAACTTGAGAGTAATGTAATCAGAACTCATTAGCTGGAACTTTCTTTTACTACCTTCGTTGATAGGAGTAGAAAAACGAATGTTGCCGGATATGTCTTTGATGTCTATCATATCCCCAAAGTTCGGAGATAGAAGAAAAAAGCCCAAAACTTTTGGGCTTCAAGAAATAACACTTTGTATAAAGTTACATAATAGCAATTTTATATCCTATTTGAAGGATTCGGTTCGTTCAGCTTAACTGAAATCTTAGAAAACGTTCTTGCAGTATTGAAACCGAAAGATGCTGACCGGAGATAGTATAGATGATAAACCTCTTCACCTAATGCCGGAACTTTGACTGTAAATTCCCCCTTTGTTATCTCATTCTGAAACGCCTTGTACTTGGCAGTATAATCGGATGGGGAACTTCCTTTTAGTGTAAATGTAAGAGTCAAATCCCGTTCGTCCACCTTTCTGTTCTCGATTATAATTCTTTTCCCGTCCTGTAGACGCGATTTGTTCTCAATCACATCTTTCATCGGGAGTGGAGCGTAAATAGCTTCTATGAATCCATCTCCCATATTGACTCCCCACATCGTGTAGGCATCTTTGTTATTGATTAGTAGGTCTCCTGTCATAATTTACTTTTTTGATAATCCATTAGTATTTCGCTTGACCTCTGCAATATCAGCCGCCATCTGCTGTATAGGTTTCACCATGACGTTAGTATTGTCTCGAATGTCTGTTATAGCCTCATAGGAAAGCCGTATCAGGTCCCTTGTCTCTCCTGCAATATCCTTTATTCCAGACGTGTTTGCGCCTATGGACAACATACCTGCTTTCAAGTCAAGAATAGACATTGTTTGAAGTTGATTCTGATTCTTGATTTCCTCTCCGGCAATCTGAAGAGCAGTGAAGCGACCGTTCAACTCGTCAGCAGAATCCTGAGACATTGTAGCAAAGCCTTTCTTGGAAGATTCCTGGGAAGTAGATGTGCCGCCACCGCCTACGATCTGCTCCCATGCCTTTCTGTCTTCAAGAGCACCATTTACAATAGTATCCCACCCTTCTCTTAAGTCTTTAATATCAGAAGAGGTGATACCTCCCTCTTTGCCCATGGCCTCAGAAAAGGATTCATACCATTTTCTTAATTCATCTTCATATCCCTTCGCGAACATTTGAGTGAATACAGCCTTTCGCATATACTCTCCAAAATTATCAGCAAAGTCTTTGGATGAAGCATCCATGTCCATGAGAGTATCTATGAAGTTGTCAAACAGACTATCGAATGACGTCTGAGTCAATTGTTCTTGAACGGCTTTCTGAATATCTTCTATTCTCTCTCCACCTTCAATAATCTTATTGAGGTAGTTTTGAACATCTCCATCCAACTTAGACCAAAATCCAGGAGCTTCCTCTTTTAACTTTTCAAGCTGTTCAGCCGTCAAGTTAAAGAGACCGGAAAGTCTTCCCCCTATAAAATCCGGATCTTTGCCGATTGACTTAGCAAACTCGTCCCATTGATCCCATAATTCCTGACTCATGCTATTGCGAATACGAACACCAATAGAGTGGGAACCGGCAGATGCGCCAGATTGCAATCGTTCTCTTCCTAATATTTTATAAGACTCAATGCTTTTGTTTGCTATTTCAATAGCTTCATCTCCCGCTTTAGCAGCTTCGGGACCATAAGACATATCTATGTATTCTTTTTTCTTATCAATTAACTCATCCCATATTTCATTTAACTTGTTATACTCATCAACCATTTCATTGTAACGAGAATAGTCAGCACCACCAAAACCGAATAATCCGGCAATAGTATTCCCAACGCCCGCCAAAACGCTAACTGCACCTGTGATAGCACTAAAAGGTTTGGTTAAGTCTATTCGTTCCAGCCCACTCATTACTTGCCCGATACCATCCAAAGTCTTACTTATGGCTTCTGGAACCTTCACCCCAAAGTTTTCAAGCATTCCAACAACGTCATTGCCTGCATTTACAACCTCCATGCCTTTTTGCCCGATAGAATTTGCTGCTTGAGTTAACTTTGACAAAGCTTTTTGTCTGTCAGATTGAGCAGCGGCCAAGTTATTTTCTGCTTGGGTAAGAGTCAGTAATCTAGTAGTTAATTTCCCGTTCTCATTGGTATATACTTTAGTTATTACCTCTCCTCCCTGAATAACAGTATTTAAATCCTCTTGAGCCTTGATTACCGCAGATGTAGCATTACGATAATTATCTGCACTATTTTTCAGTTCTCCCAAGGGATTACGTACTGTTATTTTTAGATCAATTTCTTTGAAGGCATCTTGCAACGCTTTAAGATCAGTAGGTTTTATATCTTTAGCTGCTTTATTTATAACCTCTTTCAGGTTATCACGCATCTTAACCAGTGCCTCAGTAGACTGAGCATCAAGGTTTCCGAATATGTTTGCAAAATTGATAGATGATTTTAGTTCTTCAAAGCTAACTTCCTTCAGTTTATTTTCCTTCTCTTTTTCCAAGGACTTCTTAGCACCCTTGGTGGTAGCTTCACTGATTTTAAGGTTATATTCTTCGTTTATGGCAGCTTTTTTTTGTTGAAATGTACCATATTCTTTAAGATATTCATTCCAGTATTTCATTTCTTCCTGATAAGGATAAATATCTTGTCGTAGAATAGTATTATTCAAAATTTTATCAAAAGCAGACGTATCTACTTTCACCGCAGATGCATCAAACGTTCTCTTCTTATAGTTCTTAGTCTGCTTCGCCCGCAAATTTTCCTGTTCATCAAAAGCCTTTCGCTGAAGCTCGATCTCCGTCCGGATATAATCTTCCCGCTGACGTTCTAAATCCTGTATCTCCTTCTTGTTGTCCAATTCACGCTGTGCACGAATCTTGGCTTCTCCTTCTGCCATAGCGTCAATACGAGACTGGGTAAGTTGATTCTCCAGATCTTGCTCCTTGCGTTTCCTTTCGGTTGCTTGCTTGTATAATAGTTCGGAGATTTTTTTTTGCTGGTCTACGATGGAGTTATACTCCTTAGTTAACCCTTTATCATCATATAGTTTAAGCTTTTCTTCTGCTTCTGTTTTCTGCTTTATGAGAGCATTATATTGTTTTACAACTTCTTCTGGAACCCCGTTAGTATTTCCCGATTTTAAGGTTTTAAGATATGTATCTTTTATTTGTTTTAATGCCGTATCAGCTAATTGTACTTGCTGTTGCCAATAATCATAGGTTCCTTCCTTTGGCTGAGGAAACAATTTATCAACGTCTATCGAATTTATAAACTCTCCTAAGTTTCCTTTTAACTTACTGACATTATTGTTTATGTCCGAATATATTCTAGTTTGTTCTTCAAGATTTTTATTTGCCTCAGTAAATTCTCTTTGTGCTGCATTTTTCTCTCTTAAAGAGGAATAAGTATCACTTTCATTTTTCTGAGCAGCAAACAATCTCTTATTTGCTTCCTCAACTCTCTTATTGGCCTCTTTTAAGGTCTTTGTTTGATTTCTTAATTTTATTTCTTGATCCACTATTTGATTTGAAATATCTTTAGCTCTATCCATATAACTTTGATATATAGATCTCTGCATCATTTCTTTGCCTAATGCCCTATATGCAATTGATAATTTATCGATATCAATCTTTTCCTCATTTATAACATTGGCATATTGAGGATATTTAGAAATCCATTCATTAATTGAAGCTGTTCTCTCTTTTAATAAAGTTGAAGCACTTTTAAGTTTAGTATATAATAAATCCAATTCGAGTCTTTCTTTTATCGAATCTTGAATACCCTTTTTTCTAGCGGCAGCTAATTCTTGTTCAGCAGTAGAAAGATCCAATACATAATTTTTTCCTCTCACAAGTTCTTTTCCCCAGTTGATTATCTCCTTCCCATACACAGAAAGCAGAGTTAATCCAACAACAAGAGCAGTCTGCCAGCTAATAAGAGACTTTGTCAGTTGCTGCCAAACTGGAGCAACAGCCTTGACATCTTTATTTCCTGCAGCTAATTCAGCCTTAAATGCAGCATATTCTTTTCTTGCTTTAGCAATCTCATCTACAAGGATAGGAAGGTTGTTTGAGATTGCAAGGAAAAAGGTATTTGCACTGACAGCCAAAGATGGCAATTCACGAGCCACCTGCTGTACAGAGAAGCCGAGCCCATTCCATGCACTTGCATAATTACCTACATTTCTTTGAAATCTGCCAGAAGCTTGTTCAGCCGCACTCAATTCCTTCTGAACATTTGCGATTTGGGCCAACAATGCCTTACCAGCATCACCGTTTCTTCGCGTTCTTCCGAGGTCATCATAATCCTTAGTCAATAGGATTATTTGCTTTCTGAGAGCAGTTATACTACCCTCTTCGGCTTTGCTCTGAATTATCTGATCCTTCTGTGCCTTAATTGTTTTTCTGACAGCTTCCTCTTCAACTAATCTTTGTGCTGCCAGTTGCTGCACCTGTCTTAATATTCCAATTCCGGAAGTACCTGTTTTCTCTGAATCAGCAAGAGCAACAAAGCTTTTCTTTAATTGTTTTATCTGCTTATCCGTTTCTATTACGGCTTCTGTATTAGCCACAATCCATTTATTTGTGGATTGCAATGCAGCTGTTTCTTCCTTTGCCTTTTTGACTGCATCATTGGAAGAATCAATGTCATGCTTCAGCTTTTGGATTTGAAGGTATTTGTTTTTATACTCTTCTAATTTTTTAGTAGCCGCCGCTATCTCTTTCTCTAATTGTTTTATTGCTACATCACTATTTGGTATCCCCGCAACAGCAATTAGAGACTTCTTTAATTTATCTATTTCTTGACGCAGTTTTATAATGTCTTCGACATTGACATCTGCGGTAAATTTCATTCCTGCCATGTGACTTTTACATTTTCGTTTCCAAATGATTCCTTTAACTCTTTCTCTACGGTTAGGCTTGCCGAATCCAGAACGTCAAAACCCTTGCTAGATACAAAGCTCGCATACTCCATCCCATCCGCGAACACAACACCGTTTTTGGGTAGTTTCCCATATATAAGCAGGTTCTCTGTCTTGCCTTTGGCCCCCGCATGTTCGCTATCTGCCGGAACATATAGATAAACAATATTCCCATCACGAACTACAGCAGCTCCCGGAGCATTACGAAGATTCCACGTATGGTTCTGATAAGTCTTCTTGCTACTCACATTTCTTTCTTTTTGAGTGTCAACTGCATTATGCGCCGCTTCCTTCATAAGCTCATTTGCATACTCCTCCACCTCTTCAACAAACTCATCCAGACCCGACAAATCAACCGTTACTTCCATTACTCATCAAATTTCATATTTTCACCAAAGAAATCCTTATCAGATACTTCCTTAAGTACCTCCCCATCGTATACAGCGTGCAACTTATCTTTTTGCATGATGATCAAATTGCGATATGGAATTTTACAAACGACTTCATCATACGACAAATGAAGGCTATCCATGAACGACGCAATTTGCCCCAACATACAATCATTGCCTATAACCTCTGTTTTGCTGTTAGATTTGCTACGTTCTTCGCTAAACCTAACAGCGTCATAAAATTTTTCACATCTATCAGAGAGTAAGCCGCTGTAAGACCGGATAATACTTCTTCTAAGGTCCCATGAGACAATTCTTCGGACAATGAATCACTTCCATCTATAAACCAAGAAAGTGCGCTAGAAGCGACAGAAATGTCCTTCAATGAAGATATAACACCTGCTATATCCTTGTTGTCATCAAGAACTGCGAGATAGGCCGAAGCGCCGGCTATTTTATGTATAGTAGGCGGATTTACGCGATACATTTTCCCATTTACAATGATTGGGATGAAATCCTTTCCTGTGATAGCTTCTGATATAAGTATGGCTGCTTTATTCATAATGATATTTATTAAAAGGGGTGAGATACATAAATCCTCACCCCCTCACCACTTTATAATATAGATAATGTTTCTGCTGATCGCGAAGTATCTTCCTCTCCATTCCCCTCATAGTTAACAGCAGTTCCAGCGTTCACCCGCTTTGACTTAGTCGTAGAACTATTCAAATTGAGAGAAGCATCAGAAGACATAGATGCGACGTTCTCATCAGCTCATGCGGCATCTACTTTTTCCCCGTCGAACATATAGTCACTCTTCACGCCGGCGCTAGGATTTTCCATAGCAACAGCTGTTACTCCCAGACCAATATTCTTTTCCACAGCATTCCCTTTAGCAATGACCGCAGCATTGGTGAATACAATATAGTTTCCGGTCTTTGTCTGTCCGACAATGGCTTTGTTGACAATGCCCGGAGTATCAGAAGCGGCCCATCCTGCATCTGTATCAACTTTTTCTCCGCCTTGCAGATCTACCTTGTCATCAAAGGAGAAAACTCCCATAGTGAAAGCAATTGTTTTAGCCCCTTTTTGCGTCACATCACGATAATAAATGTCACCATTCAACTCGTTAATATAGTCGGTATAGGTAGGATCATCTTCCGTATACGTCCAAGTATCTTGATGAGAGTTCTCAACTTCTGTAGCAGTACCTAACCAAGTTTTAAGGCTAGTTTTAGTTACAGCAGAAGTAATAACATCACCGTACCAAATCTTTTTAATTCCTATAAACGGTTTCATATCTTTTTAATTTACGTTTAATACTTCAAATAATAATTTTAGATTCACATAGTAACAACATAACTCCTTATCTTCCTCTATCCCGATAGTCTCAGAAGAATACCGGTACCATGAACCGTCATATTGCCCTACAGTTCCATCTTTGAACATCTCTTTAGCCTTTCTCTCCAATTCATTCAAACGAATCAAATTGGCCTTCCCCGATCTAGATAAAGGAACACAAAGATTAACTTCAACGTATCCTCTTTCCCAATAGGTATCGGGCTGTTGAGTCTTGGGATAAACTACAATCCTTTCAGCATTTACCTTACCTTCAGGTATATTACCTCTCTGGTATACTTCAGAAATTCCAAAAGACTTGCAATCCTTAAATATTATGTTCGCGATGTCTGTTGTTGCAATCATATCCAAATATCACATCTACCTTTAAACTCTTCCGAATAACACTCGGCATTTTTCTTCACTTCACCTTCTCCAACAGTATTATCGTCAGAATCCAAGCATCTTACACGGTTTCCTAGAGGAATCTTACCTCCTTCGTAGACAACATGATAGTTATAAACCCAACGCTCACCGTTTACCGACACTTCCTTCTGCTGTGAATTGTCATGGCAGAAGCAGTCAGCGACATCCTGCCAAGATTCTCCGCCTGTTCCTGGAACTAGCCGGCCATATTCGTCATTCTCTTCTGGAGTAATAACCAACATTTGCAGTTTATGTGGAGCTGTTTCTAGCATATTACCAAAAAGTTAATTTAGCCTTATCGGTATTCAATTCATCCTCTAATCCATATTTATTGCATAAGTATGAATAATAGGACTTTACTCCATTTATATCCCAAGATAAAGACTTTGAGTGACCGTTTTCACTAACAGACTTAGATGTAGCCCGAAGGAGCAAGGATGGAATAAAGCGAGCAATAGCAACTGCTACTGTATCAATAGTGTCTTTATCAACCTCGTCCACCTCTCCGGATGAAAGAATGATTTCAAATAAGTCAGCCTCCGACAATTGAATGCCGAAGGTCTGAAACTTCTGTTTTATGTAGTCACCGGTTGTCATATTTACGCATTCATGGTGTCAAGGTCGAGAATAACGATCTTGTTTGGAGCCGTATATTCCGGAATCCATTCAGCACCATATTCCATAAAACGGCCTTCATCTGTACGTACATTAGAAATATACATACCACCTTCCGAACGAGTATAGGCCTTTCCCGGAATTGGATCAGTAATTTCATACGGAGTATGCCAGCGCATCTTTCCCTGCTTAGGCGTGGTAAACAAAGAAATACGGTTGTCTTTGAATACCTGTTTAAAAGAACCATCTGACAGTTCCACCAAATCTTCATTGATAACAATAGGAGGCAATCCCAATCCCCTGAAGATAGTCGTAGCCATCTCGCTAGACATAAGTCCGGCAGATAGTTGTACTTCTTTAGAGTCAAAGCTTTGCTTATAGAATTCGCCGAAATCTTTTGCACCAACAATACTGTTGATGAAAGTCTTACGAGACATCTCCATAGATACAAACATGCCAAACTTTGTACGTAATTCTACAACCTTTTCCATGAGATAACGTACAAAATTTAACTTATCTTTCACTTCTGGAGTGATGCGATGAACAGGAAGTACCATATCAAGCATTTCAATCCCTTGCGGATTATCATCTACCTTGACAGACGCTTTTCCGTCAGAGCGAAGATCACCGTCCACAATATCCATACGTTTGTGGGGAGCAAGCATAACTTGACGCATATCGTCTACAATATAATTGATAATATCGTCCAATGCTGCCCGTTGATCAGCAGTCTTTGCCTGATTGAACTTATTGATTAGTTCTTGCAGCATATCTAGTCTATCGTTATCCATTTGATAGCGGTCTCCTAGATAAGCTACTTCGCCATAACCGGAACCTAGAGATTTGCGTTCCCTCAAAGGTTTATTGGAATTGCGATCAATTACAGAACCGGCGGTAACACCTGTTACTGTGCCCAAATATGTTTTGAACACACGGGATTTTGTTTCTTCAAAATCAAGGTGCTTTTTCCAAAATATCTGATCTAATTTTAGAGCCTGAACGCGGTCAATAACCGCTTTTACAACTCCGGGATCATTTAGTAACGTTTGAATAGTCAAATACATAGTTCCTCCTTTCTTTAATAAGTGAACATAAATCTGTCACCCAGAGTCTCTTTATCCTTATCGGAGACAGGAACAATGAGTCTTGTCGGTCTAATCTCATATGCTTGACCAATAGCAGTTACAGTCGCACCTGCTTCGACTTTAGTCCACGCATAGTTTAATGCTGTAGCCGTTGCTTTTGCCGTTTTCCCAGCTACTGCAGTAGCTTCAAATAATACTGCACCCTTCTCGGCGGCAAGCGTTGGAGAAGCTGCAAGTGTAACGGTGTCGTATTCTGCACTGCTTTTGTCAATAGCTTCAATAGTACCACCATTTGTTCCATTACCAATATGCATACCATTGTATGCAAGAGAATTTTTCTTGATTTTCAAAGAAGTAGAACCGGCAGTAATCTTTTCAGCTACTTCAACATTAATAACAGCTTTTGCCGTCCGTTTTACAAAATCAAGAACCAAAGGGGTAAGAGGCGGAATTTGCGCAACCCCTGTTAAATTCGAAATATCCAAATTGAATCCACCAGAATAACGATATACCGTTTCAAAACGGCACATTTCTGGCATTGATGCTTCAATTGGCTTTAAATCATACTTAAAACCTGCTGGCATAATTAATCCTGTTTAGAGTTTTTAATTTCTTCTGTACCCTTATTTATCAGGCTTGCAATATCGTTGGCATCGTTCTGCCCACCATTACCTGACTCGGGAGTTCTCACATCTTGAAATCCTGCGTTGGCAAACGTTTGTTTTGCGTCCTTGAAGTAATTATCCAAGTCAGCATCTTCTGGAATGTTCAACATAGGAACAAGGTTTTCGGGAATACCATAATCCTTAGCCTTTGCAATGACCTGCTCCTGACGTGTGGCTTGTGCCTTCTCGGTTTCAAATTGAGCGAGCTTATCAGAAAGAGGCTTAACAGCCATGCTTACCGCATTTGCAATCAGAGTTGCCATATCTTCTTTCTTTTCGCCTGGAGAAGGATTGGGATTAGGAGCTGGATTCTCGATTTTCTTTCTCAATTCGTCCAATTGTTTTTGTAGACCCGTTTTTTCGTTTCTAACAGTATCAATGTCCCCTTGAAAAGCCTTCAAAAGCCCTTCGACCCCGCTAGTAGCAGTTTCTATTTGGCTTTCTTCAGTTACGGTTTTAGACAAGTAGTCAGCCACCCCGTCAAACGCTTTATCACCAAACCCAAAGGTTTTATACTTCGTTTTTAGTGCTACTAAGATTTTTTCTTTCATACTGTATGAATTTAATTTTAATTTCAACAGCATAAAATTAAGCTCTATAACGCAGATTTATAAGTATTTCCGTGAAAGAGAAATAACACTTTGCGAATAGTTACAAAATAGACATTTCTTTCATAAAACAGAGGGACAATTGGTGATAATGGTGGTGAGAAGTAAGAAATAGATTGGGGAATAAAGGAAAGGGCAAAAAGAAAGGCGGATGTTAGTCCGCCTTTATAAATTCTAATAATGATTTGTACATTTGCCAAAAATCAATAGAATGTCCCACCTGAGATTGATACTAATAAATTGTAATTTTCTTCCATCTCTTTAATTTCTTTCTTCTTAGCATCCTTTTCTTCAGGCGTGAGTTTCTTTGTCAAAGATTCCAAAAGACCTTTTCTGAATCTTTTTGCATCTTCTCCTTTAATTGTAGGAGTATTTTGAATAGGGCGTGCCATAATTACAACATGGATTAGTTTATTATATATCTACTGTTTTATTATATTATTCCTTTATAAATTAAATTCATATCTATCCAAGAACATTTCTTTGATTCGATCTTTTTCTGTATTTACATCTCCACATATTTTATTTACCATTAGATAAGAACTGATTTCCTTAAATTCATAATGTTCAAATTTATCTCTAGTAAACAAAATATTGGATATTACTTTGTATATTCTGAATCTTTGGTTATCATATTTTCCCTCTCTTTTACGAGAATATATATCAATACTACTTGCTCCATTTATGGCAAACGAAGCATTAGGATGATTTTTAAGAATTTCTGGAACCAAATAGGCACATGTTACAAATATTCTTAAAGAATTAGTATATCCATGAGCTTGAAGAATACGATTATACTTTTTATCCAACTTTCTGTCTCTTGCAGCATAAAATTTCAAAGCAAAAACAGAATCATGCGCTTCTACCCTTATGATATATTTTAAACGTTGATATTTATCTGTTCTATCTGTATAGAACTTATATATGTATGAAAAATCAAAAGCGTCACCATTAGAGGGAGACGCTTTTTGTATAAAATAGCATTTGTACGGAGATATATTATCAAGCATTATAAAATCACTCTTCTACTAATAGAGACAAAACAGCATGAGGTACTAACTACACTCCCTTCTCCGACAATAGTTCTCAAGGGAACCTCTTTTTCATTGTCTAATGGTCCCCAACCAAGTCTCTCGCCTTTAGTTTTTAATATGCGAGTTCCCTTTCTTTTCAGAGTCTTTTTACATACTCCTCTTTTAAGTTCACTTCCCATTAGTTTCTTGGTTTAATTTATGTTTTACGGATTACTTTCTATAGATTATATTTCAAATAACAAAAGAATATACTGGGATTCTTCTCTTCTCAAGTTCTTGTTTGGAAACGTCAGTCAATACAAACTTAATATTAGAATTGTTTTTTCTAACATCAGTAGAAGAGTCTTTTTTTAAAAGACTAGTCTTTTTCGATTTTAACTTTATATTTCCCATTTCAGATGAATTAAAATAAACTTTCTATGAGTACTACTTATAGTATCACTAACAGAATTAGTTATATCTTTGTTCGTAACACAACTTTGATACGCTATTTTGATGTTGCAAATATAAATAATACAAATCAAGATTGATTGATTGATTAGCAGATTAACTATTTATACTATAGGTTTTTAATAGTTTTTAATAGTTTTGGCTAGTTTTGACTAGTTAGATACAAAAACCGCCCATCTTTAGACGGGCGGGAAACTGGTTAGGAGTGGATTACAAAGTTGATTCCGAGAAATCTAGGTCATAGACGATCTTTCCGTTGTCATCTCTTTTAAATATCCCGGTACAGATTAGTTCGGGGAAGCCTGGACCTGATGTCCAAAAAGGGACGGATACTTCCTCACCTTCGGCTAGTTTCAATGTTTCCGCTAGCTTATCAGCTTCTTCTTTGCAGATATCTGCTAACCTTTCCATGCTATCCGTGTTGCTACCACAATGAACTGCTAATTCAGAGTATTGGTTTGATGTTTCCATGATTATATTGTGTTATTTAAATGGTTAGGATTGCGGATTGACTAACTCCCCTGTGGCTTTATTTAAGACCAGATGGTATTTCTTCTTCTCCCCTGCCCTAGTGGTGGCATCAATGTCTACTACTACGTTATTGCCATCTAGGAAGTATGTGGATTTATTTACTCTTATTTCTTCATCGTTTTCGGTAAATTTAACCCCCCATACCAAACCGCAAGGGTCTGACATATCTACACAATAAACATATGATTCAAAAGTAAATACTATTTTATATTCAGAAAGAGAAATATAATTCTCATTTATTATATTATCTATAGGATACTCACAGGTGTGTACATTAGAATAATATTGCCCATCTAAATCCTTATTTAATGCAGCAAAACAATAATCCCCAGTTCTTCTTGTTCTATAAACAGCAATAGATTTGCCATACCAATCAATAATTGATTCGGGATAAAATTTTCCTTTAGTATAATCATCTACATCAAAGAAAATCTTTTTATCCAGCATTCCATTTCTTACCTTTATTATAAATTTGTGAGGATGTGAAATTAAATTCCCATACAAACTTATTAAAATAAATATGTCGTTATTCTTTTTTACAGCACTCTGTATATAACATCCATTAACTGGATATTCCCTTTTCTCTCCAAATCCTAAATCTTCTGTATAACCTTCCGCTTTGTCCTCAATAATAAATACATCATTTCCTGAGTCATCAATAGCTTCTATGTAATAATTCCCTTCAAAGATATAAGATTGTAGCTTCAAATTATCTACTTGTATAGAGCTATCAATTTGATATTTAAAAGAGTCAGATTCTTCACTAGAGCTACAGGCTGCCAATAGCAATATTGCTACTAAAGGGAATAGAATTTTATCCATGATTGCGTGTGTTTATATGTTCTTGGGCAAAATAACGGACAACTGTTCACAAATGCAAATAAATCACCATATATCTTCATGCATCACGTAAAAAAGTTGTTTTTTCTTGCTTTTTTCAAAAATAGTTTGTACGTTTGCGGTGTTCAACATATATAAATCACCTGTGCGAGCGGAGCTTGCATTAATCATGCGAGCATTTTTTATGCTTGTACTTAAAATATTGAGGTATATTGTACCCCCGTGTGGAACTGTAATGGAACCACAGCATAGGTGATATGTGTTGAACAGCGGGAAAGGCAATATACCTTTTTTATTTATTGTTATGTTCAACAATATCACCAATCAAAATCAAACGAATAACAGTAGTTTGATGGCGACGTTAATCCACGACACGGATAGAATGAGTTCACTTGAAATAGCTGAACTTACAGGCAAAAGACATGATGCTATCTTGCGAGACATCAGGAACTTACTAAAACAAGGGGTGTCTGCCCACAATTTTGTGGAGACCTCTTACAGAGACAAATCCAACAGACAAAGCCCCTGCTTCGAACTCACCAAGAAAGGCTGCCTGATCCTCGCCTCCGGCTACGACGCAGTACTCCGTGAGAAGATTATTGATCGCTGGGAGCAACTCGAACTGGAGAAGCGCAAACCTCAAACTCCGCAAACCTACCTCGAAGCCCTGAAGGCCCTCGTATCATCGGAAGAGGAAAAACAACGGCTGGCACAGGAGAAGCAGCAGCTGGAAGAGAAGAACGCCAAGCTCCAACCGAAGGCAGACTTCGCAGATGCGGCCTTCGCCACCGACGACAAGGTAGACATAGGAATGTCCGCCAAGATTCTAAAGCTAGGCTTTGGGCGCAATACGTTGTTCGACAAGCTAAGGAAAGCGGGCGTATTCTTCGCCAACCGCAACGAGCCCAAGCAAAGGTTTATTGATGCCGGCTACTTCGAGATGAAAGAGAAGTTCATCGAGCGCACCAACCATCCGGGATTTGTCGTCACTAAGGTTCTTGTCACCCAGAAGGGATTGGCTTATTTGAACCACCTGTTTGGCGGGAAACCTTCTGACGGGAAGCTGGCTAGGATAGTATAACCATCCCCTTTTCTCAATTCATATCGCGGTCCGTTTGAATGCCGGACAGCCAAAACTATATCAAAATACACGAAAAATAGAAAGTTATGAACGCACAACATTATACCCCAAACGAGATAAAAGACGCTTTATACGTAGCAATAAGACAGAATGAAGAGATAAGCAGGATCGGCAGGGAAACTGCCATGAAAAGCCTAAGAGTAGCCCAAATGAGGGAGGAAGGTTCGAAGAGACTGGCTTCTGCCCTAGACAGATTTGAAGCCATATGCTGTGAATTGGGCGATATTCCGCAGCAGACAATGATGAAGGTAGTGAGATGCTCCGGAAGGCCCAAACGTCCGAAATTTGACCTAAGAACGCTCAACGGGCATCTTGTAAGATAAGATAAGTCAGGGGGCTTCGGCCGGCACTGAAGTTGACGCCAATCGACGGGAAAGGGTAGCTTTAGGGCTACCCTTTTTTATGCCCTAACGTTAAATAATGTAGTAAATCACAATATTTCTCTCTTTTTATTTGGAGCATATCACATTAACTACTATCTTTGTAACATCAAAATAAGAAACAAAGTATTAACAACTAAAAACATAAAGATCATGAAGACGTTTGAATTTAACAACGAGACAATTACTATCGAGAAAACAGGTTACGGACAGTATGTATTAAGCGGTTTGGGTATCTCAGTGCATTGTACGGACTCTGAGATCTGGGATTGGTGTGATGACGATGAAAACGAAGATAAGCATTTGGCGGCCAAAGAGTCTGCGTACAGACTGCTTGTAAATTCTTTGTAAAACAAAAAATAAACAACATGGAAAAAGTGAGTAAAAAAAGAGGAAAGATTATCACAGACCGAGAAGAACTGCTTGTTTGTCAGCAATATAAGGATGGATGGACACTTAGAAAGATAGCGACGTATGCTAACATCTCCCAGACAACCGTGATGGCGATCTTAAGGAGAAGGGAGATCCCTCTCCGGAACGGGAAACAGATCACCGAAGAGCAGGAAAAACAGGTGATAGACCTGTATCTGTCAGGAGGAAAGATCAAAGAGATAATGTCAAAAACCGGGGTAAAGTCAGAGCAGACGATTTACAGGATCATCAACAATGCTGGAATAGATAAGAGGAGGTAACAATTACTCCTTTAATCGTTAAAAGATGTAGTAAATCACAATATTTCTTCTGTTTTGTTTGGAGCGTATCACAATAATACTTATCTTTGTAACATCAAATAAGAGATAAAGTAATAAAAATAAAAAAATTATGAAGACTTTAAACATCAACGAAATCGTAGAAGCAGCAAAAACAATCGCTAAAGAAAGAGGTGAAAACATCTTCTTCGGAGTAAGAGGGAATATCATCGAAGGCTGTCGCAATCGTAAGACTTCTGAAGAATACGAGTTTGATGTTGAGAATGAAGAGTCTATCTATGACAATACAAGAGATGAGGTTGCTACTTCTATTATCCTTGAAGCAATTGATTCATTAAAAGGTGATGATGAAGTTGTTGTTGAGTTTGAAGAGGCAGAAGAATCTGAATCAGTTGAAACATCAAATATTAATATTAATCCTTGCAATGAGTACTTCCTTCGTTTTACAGAAGACGCTGAAGGTGATCTGAGAAGAGGAACCTCTTTGTTTAAAACAGGCAGCATGGATAAAGCTGTAGAGCTTGCGGGTCTGTGTGGATTCTCAATCGACTTAGTAGGACTTTCTAAGTCAGAGATTGAGAGAAAGGTTGCCAGATATGCAAACATGTTTGCTTATTACTCTAAAGGATGTAAGGCTGTTATTTTTGAAGGTGAAACAATTGAGAATAACAAGAATGGAGAAGGTGTTGTATTCAAACCTTACAGAATAGAAGGATTTGTAAAATTCTAAGATATATCAAAAGGCCTTGCCGTAATCTTGCCGTTATTGCTTAATTACCCTTACCAGAACCTTACCACTTTCAAGTGGGCTGTTTGGTAAAATATCAATACACAAATTTCTACCATGCCTCACTCTGTAAAATATTGTTACCCCACCCTTGCTTCGAGGCAGGACAACCCCACCCTTGCTTCGAGGCAGGATTGTCCTATTTTTCCTCTTATTTTTGTATAATCCCCGTGATTTTTCTGACTAAGTAGTCTCATTTTTGGTCTGTTTGTCTGATTCCTTTTCCCCTTTTTCCTCTTCTTCGATCTCTTTTAGAACTTCGTCTACCCTTTCGGCATTACCGGCAAACAATATACCTTCTCTCCGAGACCAAACCTTACCATTTATTGCGCTAACTGCCGTTGTTACCCGTTCGTCAATATCATCAATCATATATGGGACCAAGTCTACGTCTATGTCGATAGTCTGTGAAGCTTTATTGAACTCCGAAGGATTGACATCAGCTAAAGCAGACACAAGAAAGTTGATTCTACGCTGAAAGAACTCCCCTATTACTTCTGCGTGATTCGAAACAGCCATATGTGCACCCATAAAGATGTATCTAAAAGCTCTTCCTGAAATAGCATTGCCAAGCCCTTTTAACTCCTGTGGAGATATTCGCGGAGTGTTAGTTAAATCGTATGCTTTGTTAGTAAGCCCTTCAAGTTCCAGCTTAACCGTATCCGGAACTTGGTTCCAGGTCAGATATTGAGCATTCGCTTTTGCTCCTGTTAATTGTATGATCCTGTTGCGTTTCTTCCCTGTGAAGTTAGAGACATCACCAAAAAGCATTAAATACGGGAAAAAATGGTAATCTATACAATCGGCATAGCTAGATAATATCTTTTCGATTCGTACACGTATAGTCTTTATTTTATGACAGTAAGTTTCCGGACGATAACCATACAATACAGGGAGTTTTCTAAAACCATGCCGGAAGGATTTTTCCTCCACAGCTTCCCATCCATTTGTATTCTCCCAATGGTAAACATGACTGGAAGTAACTGTTTGAAAACAAACAATTTCTACATCATCTAAATCCTTCTTCTTATATTCACGAGAAAAAGCAACTAAGTCTCCCGCATCATCAAAGAACGGATAAAGTTTGTCTCCTCTAAAAGGAGACCAGATGACACTACGCAGTTTATTTTGAGGTCTCACCTTACCCCCAAAAGTTTTTTGTATCTTATTCCAAAACTTGAGCCAAAAAGAATCATCTTTTACCGCATACCAATATTCGGCACATTCCTGTTCAGACAGCCATGAACGAACTATACGCTTGTTTTGGTATTGAATTTTATTTTTTTTGAGGACTTGCTGAATTGCATAAAAAAGACCTTTTTCGCTTTCATTAGATGGAGAACAATCCATTTTAGGTTCAGTTCCTACCGTAAATGCTGTTTGAATATTAGTTATATCTTGCTCCAGCGGAATAGAAATACGGTTACACGGTTCTGTACGTTTTTTAGGAGGAATGGTAATGCTTTTGCCGTTAGTATCATCCCATTCTTCTCTTCCTTTTTCTTCCACAATTTCTATATCAGGATATTTTTCTTTATCCACAATGATTTCATGCAAATCAGCATTCCAATCTTTCCAGTTTTCACAGGTGTTAGGTTCCTCTGTTCTCCGTCCTTTTTTTAAATATCCGATCTTCTGATCTACATCTTCTAGTGCTAAAATGTCCTCTAATGTCATAGCTATATATTTTTAATGATTAAACGCTTCTAAACCTTTTGAAACCTGCTTTCTTCCCATCAATTCCATCATACAACAATAGCGCACTTCGTCAATAATATGATTATAATCATCTACAGGAACGTTAAGCCATTTGCCATTTTTATCCTGTTGATACGTGTAATTATCCAATTCTTTTTTAGCATTAATGGAATTCTCGGTTATATACAGTTTCTTTGATTTCATAAAATCGATTCCTGCTTCTACCGATCCATGATATTTTTCGACTGGCTGTATATTAAATCCCGCATTATATATTTCAGCGATCAAACGTGGATCAGCGCTTTCTGACCATATTTTCAATCTAGGCATCCTATTAAACTTCTTGATGATATCAGTAGAAAGAAGGTTTGTTTCATAAAATTTTTCATCTATATAAATAGCATTATCTAAAAAGCCATTTTCAGAACAAGCAGTAGGATCATTTGAGTATCCAAAATCAAGCCCATACCACCTGCGTTTTACCCAAATAGGTACTTCTTTAATAATTGTATAGTTCTCAAAGATAAGACCTTCGATCTTAGACCTCTTTCCTAATCCATATATAAGCCATTTTCTCTCATCTGCAGTCCCTTGCGAATAATTATACTCTGTAGGTTCATATGATTCAATCTTGCGCTTCATATTGGCTGGAATAAATGGATTATCCAACATCGTTGAATGATCAAAGTAGCAATCTTCACGTGTACATACATTGTCATATATCCAGTGCTCTTCTGCCGAAGGGTTATAATCAAGTATTGAAAACCGCGCACATCTTTGTTCTAACTGGTCAAAATCATCTTTAGAAGCTTCCATCGCCTCATTTATCCAAAAGATATCAGAAGTCAGACCATGCAGCCTTTGAACATCATCAAGCCCCACAAACTCAAATGAAGTAGAATACATTTGTATCGTTTTTAAGGTGTTGTTAATCTTGCAATCATTGTATAATCCCGTTTCAAGAAGTATGTTCTTAAAATCGGTCCACACTGTTGAAGATAGCCATGTCCCTTTCTTTCTAGCAATTACGATTCTATTTGAACGTTGCCAGTTATTTATTGCATAAACAATAAAAAATTGTATAAGTGAATATGTTTTTGATGAGCGTGATCCCCCTTCGAACACATAGACATTAAACCTGTTACTCTCCAAAGCAGACATGGCCCTATGAAAAACAGGTGTGCAATTTATATTTAGTTCAGCAACTCCCACTATTATTCAAATTAGTTTGCTTATCCTGCAGTTCCAAATCCTCTTTTTTATTATAAACCACATTGACATTAACGTTAGCTGGAGGAGCTATTGACGATCCGTTAGAAGTAACATCCATCTTTTCCGGCGCATCCCAACCTAACATCTTACAAATGCGTTCTATGGCTTTTAATTTATCGTGAAGCTCAATTTTTACATATTCCACATCTACAATTTCTGGATCATCACTTGTGCCAATATTCTTTTTTAAGATCTTAGTTGATATACTCTTTATCGCAGATTTTTGCTTTGAAGTAAGTTTATCAAATTCCGCCCTTTCTATCCAGCTATTATGCATATCTGCAATAGAGGAAAAAGCGATACTTGACAATTCATCTAATATCTTTTCCTTAGTAATATCAGATTTGTTTTTTTGCTCTTCCTGTAATTCCCGAACCCTTGTCGCAATATTGCCGTTATTCAACAATTCAACAGCTTTACGATTTATTGATTCATCTTTCATATTAGAGCAGGAATACGCACGTCGATAAGCCTCAGATGCATTACCGCACTCGAGGTAGTAATTACAGAAGTTTTCTTGCTTAACAGATAATTTCGCCATGTTTTTAGCTTATTATTTTTTCAGCCTCCAAATGATACATAATCTCAGTGTAAAGGTAATCCAGTTCTTCCCTAAAATCCTTATAAGTCTTATAGTAAGAAATAACACTATCGCAATAGTGCGAAATTGATGGTAGGCAATTTACATTAATAGCTTTTGCTATTCCTTTTCTAAGCCCTTTGGGAAGTTGTTCATCAAATAATATAGTAGCAGGAGAATACAGACGCAAAATAACAAAACAAAAACGTTTTTTTTGGATAACACTTCCCTTAATCGCTTTAGAATTTCTGTACGATTCTATATAATTAAACATTGAATATATGTGCTCAATGTGAATAAGACTGGTTAATACAGGAGTGGATATTAAATCTTTTCTTTGAGACAATGACATTTGAAGCTCTCTAATAGATTTAGCTTCTGAAATTTGCTCGATCATAGTACTATAGTTTAGAAATTAATAGTATATTTGTACTATGAATTGAGAAAAGAGGATCTATCTGGTGGTTCGGTGGTCCTCTTTTATTTTGCTTTTCTCGCCCACATATGAGCGTTGTACAGAGCATAGGTGTACATCTTAAGCTCCCTGCTGTTGCTTATATACTCTACCTTCATTGCAGCCTTCAAGCATTCCGCCAAAAGGTTATTGTCTATTTCTTGGTTCATGATCATTTTAAAGGATTAATTATCTGTTCTCTGTCTTCCATCTTTCTTTTAAGATAATCGTATTCCCGTTCAATACACTTGCTTATCTTTTCTACATCTTCGTAACGCTCAGCCTTTATAAGCTCTCTTTTGAGGCTTTCAAGCTGATTGATGTATACAATGTCGTTACGGTCCGTTACATGCTGAATATACATTTGTATATCGTTCAGCTTATTCTCCATGCGCCCATGCCATTTGCTTATCATGATTAAGATAAAGGCAACGGTTGTAGCATTAATAAAAAACAATGCTATTTTAACTATTAAGTCTAATACTTCACTTGTTAGCATGGCTATTCCTCCTTGATTAATTCAGGGTGATCAAAAACATCGCCCAACACTTCAATACTATCACATTTCAAATCAAAACGAGATAGAGGAATTGTAGGATAAGGGCACTCATTCAAAAAATCTTTCATGATATATCTCACTTTGCCCGGACGCAATCCAAAATAAGAATACCGATCCACATAAATAACTTCTCCCTTACAGATATAATACCGATCAGAGATAACAACACGATCGTTAACAGTTATACCTTCGCGTTTATAATTTATAGAAATGTAGTCATGTTCATAGACCTCCTTGCCATTCTTGTCATACAAGCCGGTGAATTGACCTACGGTATCTTCTTTAACACCAATACCATTGATTTGTACCGGAGAAATTGTTTTTGGGCTATTAATTCTATGAACTAAATCACCATAAATCCATTCGTCATTTAAGACGGACTTCCCTCTGAATTTTATTGTACGATTCATTTTATACCTCCATTATTTTTAACGCTTTCTGTATTCCAGCTTCTAATGCTTCTTCGTAAGTATCCCACTGACCACCATCGTTAGGGCCGTCAAATATATCGGCAGCTATAAAAGTTCCATTATCAGCTTTGCATATATCATAACCATAACCGCAAGCATTTCTAACGATGGAAATATGCAGGTTCTTGGTTTCACGTAGCCACTTTTGAGCGACAGACTGAGTAGGGTAATGATAACTACTGAATCCTTTCTCTGTCAGCGACTTGAAAGTATCCAATGTTACAAATTTTTCGTCCATAATTAATTCTCCGTTTTAAGTTCTTTCAATATTTTCTTCGCTATCTCATAATGATTCAATTGCCAACTGGTATAAACATCATCTGTGTGTTCATCGTAATGGTTGGCATATACGTATGCGTTCAAGTTTTCACGAAAAGAGTCTCCGTCTAAACCTGAATCATCACAATCATCGTACATATTCAATTCATGAGCTACCTCATTACATTCTTGATGTGTGACAAAGTCATAGATAGTTCCATCATAGATATTTGTCTGACGGACATATTTTTGTCCTATCGCTATCTTTTCACAACAAAACTCACACCTATGTTCTTTCTTGGCTGTTGGATAAGTTTCTCTTAGTATTGTTGGCATAGTTATTCTCCTTTCTTCACTAATTCCACTTCTGTCGGCTCGTCATCTTCCCAACTTACTTCGGGAAACAGGGCGGTATCAAGTTTAATCCAATCAAGCATAGTTTTGGCTGGTTGCCAATATCCACACTCATCAATCTTTACGGGTCGTGCATTGAAAAGGCACAAATCACCGTCTTTGTCTCTTGTTACATACATAACTTATCCTTTATAAGTTTAATTACTTAATATCTACTCAATAATTTGTAAAACATTCGTTTCTTCTCGATGTATTTAAGTCCGTTTCTGCGAAGTCCCCTTTTAGTCTTGGACACAATCATTTGACAACCTCTAACGCCAACATATATGAAACCCGAATGATGACTTTTAGCTTCTTTAAAGGCCCACCAAATCGCTTCACGACAATATCTGTAACTATCATTTTGAACACCTTCATAGCCTTTTCGCATTATGAAATGTCCAATTTCGTTAGCTTCTTCTTCTGAATAGCAAATTGTAAATATATTATTCATCTAATTCTCCTTTCTTTAGTTCCTCACAATGTAACTTATAAGCATGGGCAAACATTTTCAAAGTAACAGGCTCAAAAGCAAAGTCTGCTTGCTTGCCTTCTACTACAACTGAAACACATAAATCTCCATCACAGAAATCAATATATGCTACAGCATCATTTATCCCCTTTATAGAAACAGTTTGGGATTGTATAGTATCATTCATGGTCAATCTCCCTTTGATTCAAGAGGAGGGATTGGCATCCAATGGGTAGGGCGCACAATATTGCCACCATAGTCAATCCAAGTCTCTGTCTTAGGATTAAAATCACACACTCCACATCCGGGAGGATTCATCCTAACATCAAGCACTATGTACAGGTCATCATATGTTTGCGGTAACCTGTTCTTTACGCTGATCCACGGAGTCACTGATTCTTCCTCCCAACTATCATCTTCGGTAAAAAGTAAATTTATAGCCCCCATCTGGTTTTTCTTATCCCAGAAAAATCCGCTTGACGATTTTACAAGTGTGTCAGATTGATACATAGCACCTGTTCGTTTATTCTTTATTCTCATGCTGTTCCTCCATCCGGATTTATAAATATTCTTTTAACTATATTATATCCTTGAGCTCCTTGTATAGCTGCTTCTTCTAATGTCTGTTTCATAATTTATTTTTTTAATTATTCATCTTGAAAATCATCAATCTCATATTCCCATTCCATTGCATCCGCTTCTCGAATATTATCACTAAGCCATTCTTTTGCGTTTTCAAGCTCATCATCCCATTCAGGTACATCACCACCTTCATCATAGGCTTTAGCTAATTCATTATAAACTTCGTCAGGGACTTCAACATTTCCAAGTCCAACTCGATAAGTTACTTTGATTGTTAAATCTTTAATATTCTTCATATTTCCTCCTCTCTATATTCAAAGGGATCGTCATATCCCATTTCTTTAAGACGTTGTGTAAACTCTTCGACTGAATCATTTAATGGGGTGTAGCAATCTAAAACATCCTGGAAAGGTCTAAGATAATGACTCAATACATCTAGAGCTTCTTGTTCACCCTTCACTTCTCCAAATTCCTTTTTACAAAGGTTTATATAGTCTTCCCTTGTCATGTTAATGTTAGTCACTGTATCAACAATTGTGCTGAAGCGACAGAAAAGGCCATTAGGCTGTTGAGCTATAAATCCTGGCACGACTCCTCCTTTCCTTTAAAGTGTTCTATTAGCTCTTCTACTGTAGCCTTATGATAATTGTCCACATTAAGGTCGTTAGGCATTCCGTAAAAGTCTATGCCCGATAATCCACCGTATTCTGTATTATCACGACATATCCCCCAATCTCCTTTGCCGTTGATAAACATTTGGTTGTTGTCTGTATCGTCTCTCAATGCGGCAATAGCAAGAAATAAATTTTCATTTGTCCCGCAATCAAGAAAATGTCCATATAATTCCTGCGAATAGGAGCAAGAGAAAACGGCTTCTCTCCCATGATATACTTTAATGTTGTCTCCAATAGCATTTAATCTTTCATTAGAAAGAAGTGGTCTAATCCCTAAACGTTTCAAAGATTCTCTTAATCTTTCAGTGTTTTTTCTAATGAAACATGGCGTTGTAAATCCCATAGTTAGTCCTCCTTTAATGCTACATCATATTCCCAAAAAGATAGTCTACCTTTTGCCGGGATAGGATTTTTAAATAATGCAGGATTAGCCAGTACCCAGTTATAAACTCCTTTCTCTGCCCAAACAGATGGATGGTTCCGTACACAGTCTACAATCTCCACACTGCCAATGATAGAACCAAAAGGAAGATCGTTAAAGAGAGTGTTACAAAGTACGGATTTCGAGCGAATGAGTGAGATCGATTGATCATTGCTTAAAAACCATCCTCCACACTTATCTGCTCCAGCATGAATCAACACCCTCTCCCCTAAGTATTTCTTAGGACAGGCCCAACTCCGATTCTCAATGTCCTTAATACCGTGAACTATCAAGGATGCCCACGGTTGTTTTATTGTTATTGCTTTCATTTCTTATGTTTTAATCGTTTAATAGCGTCCTTTTTAGAGTATGCCATAATCCTAGTTCCTTTTATAGTGAATTCTCTCAACTCTTTAGTTGATGACTTAACTTTATAGTCAGGATTAAAAGTCATTTCTTCTTTACGGTTTACAGAGTACGGATCGTATTTTTGTGCTACTGCGCACATTGCTGCTGCCGCTAGTAGCATTTGTTTCATTTTACTCATTACTATCTTGTTACTAGTCAAATTTTGATGGCATATCTTCGGCAAAGACGAACGCTTCAGCATCATTATTCCATCTAATTTCTTTGTTTCCTTCGAAATCACGGAAGAAATGATCGTGTTCATCCTGTAAGGCGCATAGACCTATTTGAGTCGTTTCGTCAGATACAAAGTACTCATTATTGTAAGCCTTATATGCTTCCAAATCCGATATGACGGGAGAGAGAATCTTCTTTGTATCTTCGTTTTCGTAGACTTCCATATACAAGAACTCTCCGCCTTCGTACATATCCTGAACTGCAACGTGTTTTCCCTCAACTAACCGATTTAATGCTTCTAACGTCAGTTCAGGTTTCTCGTAAAATTCTACTGTAAAAAAGTTTTTTGTTTCCATTATTTTATTCCTTTCTTTACTGTTTTACTCTATTCGATTTAAAATTTCTTTCTGTATAACCTCTTTCGCATTAAAGTGAAAAAGTCCTTTTTTCAAACGTCTAACATCCTGCATCGACATTTCATTTATATAAAAGTAAAAGGCTTCATACTGATCACTGAAATTTTTAGCAAGAGCATTGTTAGGCTTATTGTTCATGTATCGTTCAATGGCTACTATCATTCTACGAGCATAGCTGGGAAATATCTTAAATTCCATCTGCATCTGCTTACATCCTGCGAGGGGACAACCAACACAACCATGACGGGAAAGATTGTAAGGTGCATCGTAATACTTGGAATATGGAAGTCCATATTTTCGGATATAGTTCCAGACATCGGTTTTCGACCAGTTAAGTATCGGTAGAATGTGCTTCGCTCCTTTCATCCATTTGCGTGCATCGCATTGTTCTGGCTCATATAATGCCCTCGCTTGACTTTCTCCTGCCCTCATTCCCTCAATTGTGCGCTGACCGATACCGTATTGCTCCTTCAACTTTTCACAGCAAAAACGCCTCATTCTGCCGGGTAATCCTTTATTTTCAACCAACTGAAAGAATGATTTCTTTGGATGAAGTATTTGAACATGTGAATAGTTCTTCTTTATAAAATTGATTGTACCAGGTGGATCAACCGTCGTATTTGCGTAAGACGCATTATACTTTATACCGGAACGCTCTGCAAGGTCAAGAATTACAACACTATCTTTGCCTCCAGAAAAGCCTAAACACATCGGATCGTCACGTTCCATGCTGCGAAGAAAGTCGATTGCTTGCTGCTCCTTTTTATTCATTTCTTTCTTATTTTGAATTATTATTTTCTAAAAAACATGTCCCCTGAAATTGACCGAGCAGTATCATCGCCGGGATGATCCTTTCAGTTCGATGACGTTAAAAAGCTGGACCATCTTCCTCGTTGCTTATGTTGTAACTTAAAACAGGTACGCTTTCCAATTCATAAAAGCATGTAGTACAAGCATTAAAACCACAAATAAACTTAAGTAAGCCTATATTGCGCCCTTTAGCTATGTCTATCATTGCCGTTCCTCTTGTATCTACACTAGAAAAATCTCCCGGATATGATTTACCTTTTACTTCAGGGCGGTAGACTAACATAACAACATCTGCGGCTTCTGCTATCTGCCCGCTATCACGTAACCTTGCAAGAGATGGGACCGGATTCATATTATCCCTGTTCAATTGAGATAAAGCAATAATCCAAATATCAAGCTCTTTAGCAAGATTCTTCAGTCGTCGTGCTACATCTCCCATCTGCTGCTCTTTATTAGCTCCCTTCATGTTTACATTAAGAATCTGCAAGTAATCAACAATAGCACCGTCTATCCCGAATTTTAACTTCATATACCGAATAGATGAAAGGATTGTATCTATGTTAGAGGTACTACGGTCATCGAAATATATTCCCTTACCAGAAACTTTACCAATTCCTTTGTCTACAGATTGCAATTGTGACTCGGACAATCGGGAATACATGATCTCATTCGCTGGAACTCCACTTTCCATTGAAAGAATACGAGCCGTTATTTGCTCTTTTTTCATCTCCATCGAATACATGGCTATCTTTGTGCCTAAACATGCCGCATTCCGCATTATAGACACCGCTAGCGAAGTCTTTCCTTGTGACGTCTCTCCTGCAATGATGATCAAGTCTGATTTTTGCAATCCTCCCGACTTATTATCTATTTTATCAAATCCGGTAGGAGTGCCAGTTAGCGGCTTACTTCCAGATAAATTCTCATTTATCATGTGATATACATTTTCAAGACCTTCATTAATCGTAGATATTACACTACTACTTGATTTGAACAACGATGACAACTGATCAGATACAGTATTGGTCACATCCAATATATCCTCAGATTCAGTATATGAGTTTGAGACAAGATATTGCCCAATTTCATAAAACTTTCGCCTGATAGCTAGATCATGAAGTCGTGCTGCATATTGCTGTAAATCAAATGTCATATTGGACGCCAAAGTCATAAATGCAACCAATTCAAACTCTACGCCATTGGCTACAAGTTTATTCTTGACAGTAATCATATCCGGTCTGTCTCCGGTAGATGCTATTTGAATAATAGCCTTGTATATGTCTTGATGAAATGAATTATAAAAGCATTCATTACTTAGCAATTCTCTAACTTCCTCCAATGCGTCTCTTCTTGATATTATCGTACCGAGAACTAACTTTTCGGCATCTTCATCACGTAATTGTATGTTAACTTCCATATTCTTTCTTTGCCCATTTTAGAAATGTCAGATATACACTGGTATACTTTTTAGGAGCATCCTTGTAATTTTCCATACTTTGAAGTATATCTACTATCTGATCATATGAATACTTCTTTTTTAATTTGAGAAATTCCTCTTCGGTTATTTGTCTTTGAAGTTTAAGAACATTAGGTGTATGTTCTTTGAGCCATTCATTGAATCGTTCATAATCGGATTTAGGAGGTCTTTCTTTCTTATCTACGTTAGTAGATTCTTTATTATCATTATTATTATCATTTACATTATAATTCTTATTAGGTTTTTCTTTGGTTTCTTTTTGGTTATTGCTTGGTTTTTCTTTGGTTTCTTTCTTTAAAGGTCGACCACCTTTACAACCATTATCAAATCGTTTGTTATTCACATCAATTTGAGGTTTTATCAATGTGAAGATACTACGAGCAACCGGCTTTAGATTATCAGTTTCCTTACCATATAGGCTATACTCCATTATAGCCGTGTAAATCTCACCCTGAATATCTCTCGGCAAATCTTTGATTGCCTCGTAAAAACTTCTGTAGAAAATAAAACTATCTCTCATGCTGCCTTACCTCCCTTTTTGATATGTAATTTTATTAGGTAGTAAAGGTTAATTTCTCCACTTCTAGGGCATTTCGGAATGTGCTCTATCTCCTTAATTACTTCTTTAATTGATTTCATATTGTCATGATTAAATGTTAGACAATAGCGATATAGGCGGAAGTATTTCATTCCGCCATTTTTAGATTATTCTTCTATTTTCGTTAACTCGTTGTATAACACGTATATCGTCCCTACATCTGCTTTAAAAACTTCTAGATTGTCTTCGTCAACGCAAGAAGCGTAATTAAATAGAAGATTTACTAGCTCAGAAGCGATTTGTTTAGGAGTTCCTACTTCATTGAAGAACTTATTCAGCTCTGAAAGATCGTATTGCTTGTTGGGTATCATAGCAAACCTCCTTTCTTTGCTGAAAGAAAACACACGATAAACGGTACGACAAATAAGAAGGGATTAATGAAAGTGAGGACTAACATTAATAGTACGGATGTTGCTTTTACGTTAGCAACTAACGCAGACTTATGGTTACTATTATTCGCCTTAACTCTGATTTCATTGTTCGTTGGCATTTTCACGCTGAAATTTGAGTTATGTATATAAAGAAAGCCGTTAGACTTCCCATTCGCGCCAACGAACAAAACAGCAACCATTACGATTAGCAGTTCCGTGAGGGAAACTAACGGCTTATATCTTTCGGATATAACTTACATTAGGGTATAAAAAACACCGCTAATAGTAATGAGTATATGTCTGTTCGTTGGCATGAACACCGCAAAGATACACTCAAATTTCAAAATACCAAATGAAAATCTTATTTTTCTGCTAAGTAACCATTCACAACTTCTATAAATTCCTCCAAAGACCGGCAGACAACATACTTCGCTCCTATACTATCAAATTCCTTTTGATAGGCTTTTTGGTGGTCGCTTTGTCTTCCTGTCTTAGTCTTTAATTCAATTCCCATAAAAGGATAATACTTGTTAGGGATCAACAGAAGTAAGTCAGGGAAACCGGCACGTACTCCCATCTGTTTAAACTTTACAGCTTCGATAGCATTCCGTTTACCGCCATTAGGAGAATGATGCAACCTTAGCCTATATTGAGGATATTGTAAATCGAACCAGCAAACACAAGCTCTTTGCAAATCATCCTCTTCATGTTTTGGCTTCTTGCGGATATTCTTGCCGCAATACTGGGCTTTCATTTCTTCGAATGTCATGGCAATTTTGATTTTATTTCATTGAGAAGCGTTTCGTTACTTGTATAATATCCCAAGCCTGTTATATCACATAAGTATCTTTTAAAATCATCTGGAGATTTAAATTCTAGATACTGAGTACCGAAAGGAACATTAAGTACTCCTTTCTCGTAAACTTTATGACCTCGCTTTTCAACTTCATCAATTAGTTCCTTATCTTCACATTCTTCAAGGACTTCATCAATGTAATCGTCAAGATCAATCTCAACCTCTGTCATTACTTCTACGGTTCTCATTATTTCTTTGGAGTTTCTTTCTAGTTTTACGAATCATATCTTCATCTCTCAAATTATACCCTCTAATGAGGATTTCTGACGTTTTCAAGCACCGGACTATCGTCTGGTATTCTTGCTTGGTGATTGTTATTTTCATGTGGGACAAGCAGGAGTCGAACCTGCACAAGTATCGTCTGCTTTCTCGCTTTCGTCCGTAGATTGGCTATCCTACGATCTTTAAACTACTCAACCTGTTACTAACAGCACCGGTCTTGATGACATCCATTCTTATGTACACTTAGAATTTCCGTTCATTTAGTCTTAGCGCCCTATGACCATTTTGTCCCATGTTCGCCCGCCAATCTTCACAGACAAGCAGGCTGGGGTAAAAAGGTTAACAAAGCTATCTCAATAGCTCACTCTTGCGGATTATAGCCCTACCTGTGACGATAGTATTCTCCGTATTGTGAGATAATGTACTTTGCTTAATTCCTATCTGATCTTCGGATAAATGGCGAAATATACCCGTTACCGAGCTGAAGTAATAGTTCCGCTTTTCGAAGACCAGGTAGACATGGATTACTTTAGTTCTACGCATTTCGCATAACTTTTATTTCAAAACTTCCAAATAACAGCTATTTGGAATTATACAAACTCTTTGTTTCTTTCAATCTCTTGCTGAGCATAAATCAGCATTTGATGTTCATTTGCGGCAGGCAGATAAATACCCGCTTGTGCCGCACTCCAGTTACGAAAACGGTCAATCGAAATCGTCATTTCACCCGTTGATAATTCAGCAGAGCTACGTAGATAGGTTACTTCTTTACCCACCTTATTGATCGTCTTTCGTTCAAACAAATCACGGTTGCATGTTCTTTTATAAAAGTCTATTTTGGCTTCATCAAGGCTGCAACCGTATTCACTACCAAAATACCCTAAAAGAAGATGCAAATAAGAATTTTGGGCAAGTGTGCGGTTGGGTAGCTTCTTCTTCACCTCTACCACCGCACGCTCTTTAAACAGCTTGTTTACATACTCTTTAAACTTGGGTATCTGATATTCATTCTTCAAGTCGAATAGCATAAATTTAGATATTCAATAATACTAATTCCTCATTTAAGCCATTATTCCTTAATATAGAAGAAAAGATAGACACGGCCTTTTCTTCTGTATCTATCTTTACCCCATCCAATGTATAGCAATATTTATCAGAATAGTTGACTTCAATATACCGATGAATGCACCTATGGGCTTTTCGCGTTAAAAGGAATATTGAATAAGGAAAATTATAGTTCCAATGATGGGCTTCTTTCCCTTTTGTATCATATCCCCTAACTCTTAATCGTCGGGAAATATTTGCCTCTAATGGACATACAGACCTTATCTGGCGAAAAGCTCCATTATATCCCAATCGTTTGAATTTTTCTCGGCTCCTTTCCCTTTCTTTTTGCATCCATCTTTCATCTAAAGAAAGAGTATTATACCTGTCTTTAGCCTCCATTTTGGTACACTCTTTGCATTTGTTTAAATGACCATCAGCCATTTGGGAATGACGATAAAAATCTGACAAAGGTTTAATGATACCGCATTTAAAGCACTTCTTCGTTTCCATACATTTAGAAATTAAAAAGGAAGTTGGTCATCCTTTGCATTACCATTTGCATCAACCGTAGGTGGAAAGTTCTGCGGTTGTTGCTGATAATTCGGTTGTGGTGCCGGTTGTTGTACCGATGCACCCTGTGGCGATTGAGTAGCAGTGCCACGTGCCTCTATTTTATAGCACCGAATAGAAGCCATACGCTTAAGTTCTCCATCTTGATTCGTCCAAGAACGTCCTTGTAGTACGAATGACACGGTAACAACATCACCTTGACTAAAACGGTCAAGATCAGCACATTTATCTCCTGAAAACTCTAAGGGAATAACATTCTCATACTCGCTACGCTCACCTGTATAAGGATCATAAGTGGTAGCATCTAAAATAAATTCCCGTTTAGTAAATGAGGAACCACCGTTTTTCGATGGAATTTGAACGGTTTGCCCGATTTCGATTATTCTTCCAGTTATTTGATTTGCCATTAATTTTCTCCTCCAAATATTTTTTTATCAGTGATCAAACTTTTGTTTTCTTCCAAGAACCGGATAAATTCCTCACAATGATTAGTAAGAATAGGTATGTCACGTTCCGGGTTGAAAACGTATGTTTCCGTATAGGTATCTACCACATAACCGCCCTTGTTAAACTCTACGATATTGTACTCAAACGTTCGCACATCTGACCCGTTCTGCATCAGCGCGTATGGATAAACCAAATGCTGGTGATGGTCTTTGAATTTTCCTACAGTGTAACTGCCGGTTGTCTTGATGTCATGAACACTGGTAGGCATCAGTTCATCAATTAGACCGTAAACTAACACATTGCCGTATGCGGTCGGTAGGATTGCTTCTACCCTCTGCTGTGTTAATGCACCTTTGAAATAATCAGCAAACTCACGGCAAAGAGAAATAGGGAATACAAACTCACGATTGTTATAAATTGCTTTTATTGAGATTACCTTTTCACGCTCTTCTTCTTTGTAAAAGGAGCAATTCTCACAATGGGTATTTCTGCAATTAAACCCAAATGGTTTATTACAAATTGTATTTACGAATTTTTGTTTAACACTTTCAATCTGCATAGATTCTGACTTTCGATTCTCAACCATGCAATCAATGATTTCATTGAAAGCTGTGCCACGGTCGGCAGCTTCACTATCGAACGGTTTGCGGTTGATCCGGTCTATCAGCTCTTGGAACTGCAACTCGTGAAATTCTTCAGGGGTGTGGGGAGGATTTTCACTCCATTCCCAGTACTTTTCCCAAACAATATCACTATTCAAATACCCCAAAAAAGCATCAAGGATAGTTGCATAGAAGCGATACTTAGGCTGCTGCATCACTATACGTTTTAGTTTCGCTATTATAAGTAAGCCCCAATGACTTAACTTTTGCAGCAAAGAGATTACGAGCCATTATCAAGGAACTACCAATGTGGTCAAACTCATTAATATGAGAAGCAAAATTATTGGCAGAATTTGCGTCAGTGATGAACTCGATGCTTTCTTTGATCTCTTCTATCACCTTATTGTATTTATCGCTCTCTGCTTTCTTTTGAGCTAACATAGAAAGATAAGGGTTAATTACTTGTGTAGTGATAAAATCATTCTTTGCTGTAGGATTTCCGTTAGCATCCAAATTCGTAGGAACTTCCATCACTGATGGAAGATTACAGGTATTCTTACCGTCATTACGGTTAGTCGGGTCAAAGGTTATTGTACATTTTACTTTGCCGTTTTCATTCTTAGCTTCCATATAACCAAGTAAATCCAATTCAGTAACAATAGAGTTATATGATTTCTCCCGTAATGCAGGAATGAATACTGTATCGTCACCCTCTTTTCTTGTGTCACGGTGAGCGACAAAGATTATATTTTTGTTCAAGTTAGAAAGGTTTCGAACAAATCCGCTAAACTCTTGATTGATACCACCCCAGTCTCTTATCTGCGGCTGACGAGTTCCACATTTATAGGAGATAATATAATCCATCATTTTTCCAATAGTATCTACTACTATGGTCTGATAAACTGATAAATCCTCTTGCAATACCTGTTGAACATCATTCCAAGATGTTATCTGTACAATATCCACTCCATTTAAATGAGACATATTTACACGTTTTACACCATTATCAAAATCTAGTAATAACGGTTTCGGAGCGCTCAAAGCAGTTGTAGTCTTTCTCATACCTGCCTGTCCGTAAATCATCATCTTAATGGTTGACGGAATCACTAATTCATTACTTTTCTTAATAAGACTCATAACTATATATTATTTAAAGTGGTTAAAATAGTTCCCGGATACCGAATCAACGGACACCGGGATTAAATCAAGATAATTTGCGGATAACCTCACCGCCATATGAATTTCTAGTTAGTTCTATAAACTCATAGACGGTAAACTTATCATTATCTACATCTATACCTTTATCCCTACAAAAAGACTCTCTCCCAGCTTTACAGCTCCCAGTAAGCACATGATGCCATATAAATAATTCCTTAGCAGAGTATTTTTTTGAAAAGTCAGAAAAATGCTCTTTAAACTTATCAATTCTTTCCTCTTCTGTACTATCATCATAAAGCTTTTCTTGCAAAGATTCAAATGCCT
>ERZ838225.497-NODE-497-length-53556-cov-27.016224_pt1 | contig 53556 bp, 50 predicted proteins | sample MGYA00519684_ERZ838225 | MGnify/ENA primary metagenome ERZ838225 (study PRJEB31850, sample SAMEA3708829) | human gut metagenome | biome: human gut; feature: human-associated habitat; material: faeces | place: China | collected 2014 ... | reverse complement strand
TATAGAGATACCAGAAAACCAAGCACCAGTAATAGAGAGTGCAGAAGTAACAGATATTACAGCCGACGGATATACAGTAACATGCAAGATAACAGATGATGGTGGAGTAGATAGAGTATTGATGCCAACATGGACAGATAAGAATGGGCAAGATGACTTGAGATGGTATACAGCAAACAAGAATGGAAATACGTATACATTAAAAGTAAAAACAAGTAATCATAACAATGAAGGCGGAACATACTATACACATATCTATGCATATGATACAGAAGAAAAACAATCAAAGAGAGAATTAACGATATCTGTACCAGAAAAAGGGAAACCAGAAATCAAGAATGTAGAAGTAAGCACACCAACAAGAGCGGGATATACGGTAACATGTACAGTAGAAAGTAGTACAGCGATAACAAGAGTATTGATGCCAACATGGACAAATAAAAATGGACAAGATGATCTAGTATGGCATAATGCGAAAGTAGAGTCTCAAGGAAATGGAAAATATAAAGTAAGTTATACAGTAAAGACAAGTGATCATAATAATGAAGATGGAAGATATATCACGCATATTTATGCTTATAACAGTGCAGGGAAGGAAGCATGTTATCAAATCACAAAAGATATAGAGATACCAGAAAACCAAGCACCAGTAATAGAGAGTGCAGAAGTAACAGATGTAAATCGTAAAAGTTTTGAAATAAAGGCTCATGTAACTGATGATAGTAAAGTTGATAGAGTTTTAGCAGCAGTATGGACAGATAAAAATGGGCAAGATGACTTAAGATGGTATACATTACAAAATGATGGTGGATTGTATTATTTAGATATTAATATGAATGAGCATAATTATGAAACTGGGTCAGTTAATGTTCATGTATACGCATATGATGATGAAGGAAAACAAACAAAAAAAGAATTATTAGCTGAAATTCCTCAAAATCAAGCACCGGTGATAACTAATGTAGCCATTTCTGATATTACAAATGATAGTTATAAAATAACATGTAATGTGTCAGATGATTTACAAGTGACTTCTGTTAAAATGCCGACTTGGACTGAAAATGGTGGACAAGACGATATTGTATGGCATGAAGCAGAAGTGAATAATGGTGTTGCTACATTCACAGTTAATAGAAAAGATCACAACTTTGAATATGGAAACTATATTACACATATTTATGCATATGATGCAGAAGGATTAACTGGATCTGAGATTGGAGGGACTATTACTTTAAAAGAGCCTGAAGATGGAAAACCAGTGATAAAAAATGTTTATATTACTGATGCTAATGATGATGGATTCACGATAACTTGTGAAGTTACAGCAAAAGATGGTATTAGAGATGTATTAATTCCAACATGGACATATAAAAGTGGACAAGATGATATTATTTGGCATAAAGCAAATAATATTGGTGGAAATAAGTATTCTTGTAGAATATTAAGAAAAGATCATAAGAGTGAATTTGGTGCTTATGTTTCGCATATTTATGCATATACAACAACGAATGTAGAAAATCACATTGAGTTAAACTATCATAATATAGTTAATACAACAGTTGCTCAAGGCTGGACGTATATAAATGGTGAAAAATATTTCTTTGATAATAAAGGAAATATGGTTGGGAATATGCCTTGCAAGAAAGTAGTAGATATAAGTAGTTATAATGGTGATATTGATTGGGAAACAGCTGTAAAATATGGAGATATAGATGGAGTAATCATTAGGATTGTTAATCATCATAATGGTTCATATCAAGAGGATCCAAAATTTGCTAGAAATTTAGAAGCTTGTAGAAGATATAATATACCATTTGGTGTATATATTTATGATTATAGTCATAGTACAGGTGATGCTTATAATGAAGCTGAATTAGTTATGTCTATATTAAGAAAATATAATGTTAGCGCTTCTGAATTAAAATACAATATTTACTTTGATATGGAAAGAAATCAAAATAGCACAGGTTTGAATAGTCAACAAATGTCAGATATTGCAGCTACTTTTATTAATAGAATAAGTAATTATGGGTATAGAGCATATATATATAGTTATAGATCATTATTAAATGAATATTTAAATACACCATATATATGGTCTCAAACTAATTGGTTAGCAGCTTATACAAATACCATGGGATGGAGTAATCCATACTATCATGGATCATTTGGATGGCAATATACTTCAGGTGGAGTTATTCCTGGATTTAATGGAAATAACGGCTATGTTGATGTAAGTTGTTGGTTTGAAATATAGAATTTTATATATACAGGAGGCAGAGATGTCTCCTGTATATCCATATTTATAAATTTATTAAATATAATAAATTATTTTATGTAAAATAGAATAATTTATTATGTTTAATAGTGAATTTTACAGTTATAGAAACATTTGCTATAATTCAATTTGGAATAGTATATAACAAGGAGATAAGAAATGAATGAAAAGATATTAATCATTATTCCAGCGTATAATGAAGAAAAAAGTATTTTAAGAGTATATAATGGAATTATTAACTACAATAAAGAAAACAATACAAGTTATGATGTTATCATAATTAATGATGGTTCTACAGATAGTACAAAACAAATTTGTCAACAAAACAATATACCAGTAATAAATTTAGTACAAAATTTAGGTATTGGTGGAGCAGTACAAACAGGCTATAAGTATGCATATGAAAACAATTATGATTACGCAATTCAATATGATGGGGATGGTCAGCACGAAGTTTCATGTGTAAAAGATATATTAGAGCCTCTTAGAAATAAAGAAGCAGATATGTGCGTTGGGTCTCGTTTTATAGATAAAGAGTCTAGTGAATTTAAATCAAGTACAGCGAGAAGAATAGGTATTAAAATTATTTCTAATTTAATTAGAATAACAACAGGAAAAAGAATTTTTGATGTAACTTCTGGTTTTAGAGCAGTTAATAAAAGAATTATTAAACATTTTGCCTATACATATCCTTTAGAATATCCTGAACCAGTAACTAATGCAGATTTGTTGAAAAAAAATATTAAGGTTATAGAGGTACCTGTTCAAATGCATGAAAGAGAAACTGGGCAATCATCTATTCATACATGGAAAAATGTTTATTTTATGATTAATATATTTTTATCAATATTAGTTGTTGTGTTTAGGGGGAATAAATAATGAGTTTAGGAGCAATACTGGTTGTATTATTTACAGCATTTTTAATTTTATTTTCAACATTGATGTTACTTAAAAATGATAGAATACCTGTTAAATTTGCATTATTGTGGATATTAGTTTTTTTGGTTCTTTTATTAGTTGGATGTATTCCAAATGTCATAATGAGTATAGCTGCTAAATTTGGATTTAAAACAATGTCCAACATGTTAACAGGTATACTTATTGTTATGTTGTTTTTTATGTGTATGGCACTCACAATTATTGTTTCCGGTCAAAAAGCAAGGATAACATTATTAACACAAGAGTTATCAATGTTAAAAGAAAAAGTTGAAAAAATGGGGAAAGAAAATGGATAAAAAAGTTACGATTATTGTTCCTGTATATAATGCAGGTGAAAATATAGAACATTGTATTCAAAGTATATTAAAACAAACATATAAAAATTTTGATGTCTTATTAATTAATGATGGTTCTACAGATGATTCTTTGGAAAGAATAATGTCATATGAAAAAAAATACCCTGATATTTTTAAAGTGTTATCTCATGAAAATAGAGGTGTTGTAGAAACAAGACATAGAGGTATTCAAGAAGCAAAGACAGAATATATTATGTTTATGGATAATGATGATTTTATTGATGATGATTATTTAGAAGTTTTATTCAATGAAATAGAAAAAACGGGTATGGATATTGTTATTAGTGGATATAGAAGAGCAAATTTTGAAAAAGTCTTTTTTACTATTCCATCTATGAATGATGAATGGACAAAATATCGGATTACTGCTCCATGGGCTAGAATTTTTAGAAGAAAATTTATAGTTGAAAATAATATTCAATTTTTAAAAACGTATATTGGAGAAGATACATATTTTAATTTATCAGCCTATCAATATACTGATAAAATTAAATGTATTGATTATATTGGATATAATTGGTATTACAACAATGAAAGTGTATCTAATACGAAACAAAGAGGACTTAAATCTGAATGTGATGTTTTAGTTGTATTAAATGAAGTTGATAAGATTGTTAAGGACAGAAATGATGAATTATTAAACTATTTTATGTTTAGACATATTATTTGGTATTTGCTTTTTTCTGGAAGAGATGCTTCTTCAAAACGTTTTATGGAAGAATATAAACGTTTATTTAAATGGTTAGAAGAATCAGGTTATAAAAATAAAACAAGTTTATTCTCAAATAAGATTAAAAGTGAACCTTTTCAAAATAGAGTTTACATCTCTATATTCTATAGATTACATAAATTAGGTTTAGTAAAATTATTTTCTAAAATTTACTGTAAAGGATAAGAATGAAGGATATGGAAAAATATAGTTTAAAAGATTTAGTTGCTATTATTGTTATCTATAATTCTAAATGTCAAAATTCAGTTAGTTATAAAAGATTGAAAGAAAAAGGAATTGATATTGTTGTTTGTGATAATAGTACAAGCAATTATGGTAATAAAGAGATTGTAGAAAACGACCATAATATTTATATTGATATGGGTGGAAATAAAGGTTTAAGTAAAGCGTATAATGCAGCTTTAGATAAAATAAAAAATTATAAGTTTATATGTTTATTTGATGATGATACTGATATGGGAGATAATTATTTTGATAAGGTCTTAAGCTATATTAATGGGTCATCTGCAGAAATATTTTTACCAGTTGTTAAAACAAAAACAAGAATATTATCACCATGTCAATTTAAGAAGAAAAGAGCTGTTGAAGTTAAGGATTTAAATTCTATCGATAGAGATAATATATCTGCTATTAATAGCGGGATGGTTATAAAAGCAAATATTTTTGATAATTACAGATATAATGAAAATATATTTTTAGATTATATAGATCATGATTTTATGAGAGAAATGAATAGACAAAAAAGAAAGATTGAAATTATGATGGATAATGTTTTAGACCAGGATTTTTCAATGGAAACTAACTCGTTAAAATCATCATATAATCGATTATGTATCTTAAATCATGATTTAAAAGAATATTATAAACAAGATTATTTGATGTATTTATATCAAATAACAGCATATAAACTTGTAATGATTAAACAACATAAATCTTTGAAATTTTTACATTTAAAAGAAATATAAGGAGGATAAGATGAAAGCGAAGATAAGAGATTTAGGAACAAAAATCATACAAAAAACAAGATATAAAAATAGTATAATAGATTATAAGCCTATATTTGATTTATGTGATTTTGAAGTTATTAGTAATGAATACAATGGTGGAAAAAGGACAGGTATTATGGTTCCACATTTAGTAAAATCTTCTGGCGGTGTAACATCTATATTAAGATTGGGTACACAATTATCTTATTTAGGATATCAGGTAACATATATTACAATGTTTAATGATAAAAAAGAAGAAATGGAAGATACAGCTAAGCACAATTTAAGCTCCTATCAGGGAAAATGTGTTGCAATGGACAATACGAAAAAAGATGATTTTGATATTGTGATAGCAACTGAATGGAGAACTGTATATAGAGTTCTTTCATATAATGCTTATAAAATGTATTTTGTTCAAGATTATGAACCTATTTTTTTTGAAATGGGAGAAAGATATTTACTTTCTAACAAGACATATGAATTAGGATTACACATAGTAAGTTTAGGAAAATGGAATATTGATACTATTGCTAAAAATTGTCAAATAAATGGAAAAGTAGATTATATAGATTTTCCATACGAAAAAACAGAATATTCTTATTTCAAAAGAGATTTCACAAGAATGAGTAATGACAAAAAAATAAAATTAGCAGTTTATGTTAAAGAAGAATCAAAAAGATTACCAGTGATTATTCCTCTATTATTAGATAAACTAAAGAAATCATTGAATGATTCAAATTATAATTTAGAAATTAATTATTTTGGTAATGGTTTACCTTTATCGATAGAAAATGGAAATTCTTTAGGAAAACTATCTAAAAAACAGTTGTATGATTTATATTGCCAATGTGATTTTGGAATGGTCGCATCTTTAACAAATATCTCATTGGTTCCATATGAAATGATTGCATCTGGATTACCGGTTATTGAATTCAAAGATGGTACATTTGATTATTTTTTTGATGATCAATCAGCTATTTTATGCGATTTAAATGTGAAACATCTAAAAGATGAGTTATTAGATTATATTAATAATCCACAAAAATTAGAAACATTAAATAATAATGCAATGAAGCATCTTAAAGAATTGAGTTGGGAAAAATCTGCACAGCAATTTTCTAATATTATAAATGATTTGAAGCAATAAATGAAAGGTAGTAGATATGAATAAAGTTATTAAAAACTATTTATACAATGTAAGTTATCAGGTAATGTTAATTGTTTTACCTATAATTGTTACTCCTTATGTATCTAGAGTATTAGGTGCAAATGGTGTAGGAACGTATAGTTATACAAATTCAATAACTCAGTATTTTATATTATTAGGATGTATTGGATTGAATTTGTATGGACAAAGAGAAATAGCATATTATCAAGATGATTTAGAAAAGAGAAATAAGACATTTTTTGAATTATTATTTATTAGAACGATTACTTTATCTATAAGTACAGTAATATTTTGTTTTACGATGGTAGCTCATTCAAAATACTCAAGTATCTTTTTTATTCAAACACTTGATATTATAGCTTCAATATTTGATGTGTCATGGTTTTTTCAGGGCATAGAAGATTTTCAAAAAACAGTACTTAGAAATTTCATTGTTAGAATTATATGTGTTTTATTAATATTTACTTTTGTAAAAACAGCAGCAGATTTACCAATATATGTTTTATGTTATTCAGGTACGCTATTATGTGGGAATATTTCGTTATGGTTTTATTTACCTAAATATGTAAAAAAAGTGAGATTAAATACACTTAATATTAAAAAGCATATAAAACCAGCACTTATATTATTTTTTCCACAAATTGCCTCTTCTGTATATACTTTATTAGATAAAACGATGATAGGTTTGTTAACAGGAAATACAAAGGAAGTTGCATATTATGAACAATCGCAAACAATTGTAAAAACAGTAATGACAGTAGTTACGTCTTTAGGAACAACACTGATGCCTAGAATAGCCAATTTGTATAAGAATGACAAAAAGGATGAAATTATTAAATTTATGTATGGATCTATAAAATTTGTTCTTGCTTTATCATGTGCATTTACATTTGGAATTATGGGTATATCAAAAGGTTTTGTTCCTTGGTTTTTTGGAAATGATTTTTATAAAGTAATTCCTAATTTAATAATTATATCACCAATAATAATAATTATTGGAATTAGTAATGTTTTAGGTACGCAATATTTATTAGCTATAGGAAGACAAAAAGAATATACAATTTCTATCATTATCGCTGCATTAATTAATTTTGTTTGTAATTTTTTATTAATAGGTAACTATTTATCTAGTGGAGCAGCAATTGCAACTGTTTTAGCAGAAGGAGCAGCATTGTTGACACAAGTATACTTTTTAAAAAATGAATTCGACTTTTTTTATGTGTTAAAGATGGCAATTAAATATATATGTTTTGGTTTAATAATGATGTTAGTTGTTGTATGTGTAGGAAATTTATTACCTACTTCAATTGTATCAACTTTCTTTCAAATAGTAGTTGGTGGTATTGTTTATTTAGTATTATTGTTTGTAACAAGAGATTCAATTTTAAAATTTATATACGATAGTTTTTTAAATAGAAAGAAAAGTAATTAATGGAGGGAAATTTAATGCATACATATGTTGTTTTGGCTTATAAACAATCAGAATATTTAGAAGAGTGTATTAAATCTGTTTTAAATCAAAAATATCAAAGTAAAGTTATTATTGCAACTTCTACCCCAAACGAATTTATAAGTAAGATTGCTAAAAAATATAGTTTAGAAATATTTATTAATCCTGATCCGGGAAAAGGGATTGGTTATGATTTTGATTTTGCAGTTTCTTGTGGAGAAACGCCATTGGTTACAGTAGCACATCAAGATGATATTTATGATTTTGATTATTCTTATAATATAGTTGAAAAGTATAATGCCAATCCATCGTCATTAATTATTTTTTCTGATTATTATGAATTAAGAGATGAAAAAAAAGTATATAAAAATTTAAATTTAACAATTAAAAGAATTTTATTATTACCTATGAAAATAGACGGACTTTCTAAAATTAAATTTGGTAAACGTTTAATTTTAAGATTTGGAAATGCTATCTGTTGTCCAGCTGTTACATTTGTTAAAAAAAATATTCATACAGAAGATATATTTAAATGCGATTTTGTTTGTGACGTTGATTGGTATGCTTGGGAAAAACTTTCTAAATTAAAAGGGAAATTTACATTTGTTAATAAATGTTTAATGGGGCATCGTGTACATGAAGGATCGACAACTACGGAGATTATTAATGAACGAGTAAGAACTAAAGAAGATATAATTATGTTTCAAAAGTTTTGGCCTAAAAATATAGCACTATTATTGAATAAATTTTATATTAAGGCAGAAGACAGCAATAATTAAATTTTGCAAATGGAGAAAGATATGAAGGGAAAATTTGAAAAAATTGGAAAATACAAATACGTTATATGCTTAATACTGCTTATATGTAGTTTTATTTGTTCTTGTTTTTTTGTTAATAAAAAAGAATCATATGATATTTATTCATTTAATGGTATAGATGAAAATACATCACAAGTATTAGCTAACGAAAATGGAAATGAGCTAAAAAAAGTTATTGATAGTTCAGATATTTTTAAAAAAATTAATTTAAAAAATAAAGATCGATTGATACAAAACTTTTGGAATACATCTCTTTCTATCAAAAAAATACAAATGATGATAGATGTTAATGATGTTGGAAATAGTATGGATGTTTTATTATTAAATGAAAATGGTAAAGAAATTTATAATGATAAAATTGAATTATTACCTCAAAAGTTAAAATATACATTGGATATAAACAGTGATAGATATCAAAAATATGATAAATTTACTTTAAAATTGAAGTTAAACATCAAAGAAAAAAGTAAAGTGAGTATATATAGCTGTACATATCATGATGGTAGTTTAAAAATAAATGGTAAGAGTCAAGAGGATGTTCTATTAACAGGAACAGAGGGCTTAGGAGAAAGGTATAGAAGTAAGATTATTTTTTCTTTAGCCGCTATCGAGGTATTGTTGATTATTTTCATGTTATTCTTTAATTATTTAGATAATGGAATTACTAAAAAAGTAACACTTATTTTAAATAAAAAGAAATTATGGATTTTTGTTGGAGAATGGTTTGTAACATCAGGATTAATTCTTTTTATGTTAAAGATATTTTGTGATTGGTATTACAAAGTAGCTATTCAGTTACCACTGTATCTTCTAGCTATTATCTTTGCTGCGTTATACTTGTTCATAATGATTATTTTATTTTTAAATATGAAAGAAAAAATTGAAAATATATTTATATTACTAAGCATTCCTATAGGTCTTTGTTTTACTTTTTTAATATTGCCAGGAAGTGTTCCCGATGAACCTGTACATTTTGCTAAAGCATATTTAACATCACAGTTTAATTTTTCTTTTACAACACATTTAAAAATTACATCACAATTTGTAACAACAGAAATAAGGAACTATAATGATATTTTACCTGCTATATTCAAATTAGATCATTATAAAACATTAGTACCTTATAACATTGCTTGTGCTTACCATTTTATTTTATATATTTTTTCTGCGCTACCACTTTTATTAACAAGACTATTAGGATTATCTGTTTTTCTTGGCTATTATTGTGGTAGAATGATGAATTTAATGGTTTTTATTGCAATAGGGTATTATATATTAAAAATTGTTCCTTTTGGTAAATGGGTATTCTTTGTATACTTCTTTAATCCAGTACTTTTACAACAAAGTATGTCTTATTCTTCAGATTCTTTAATTAATACTGTATGTTTATTAGCAATAGCATACTTTTTGAAACTTAAATTTAGTGAAGAAGATATTCAAAATAAAGATATTATAATTGTTTTTCTATTAATAGGTATAATTCTTTTAGCTAAATATATATATTTACCTCTATTTGGTATTTATTTCTTATTGTTTGATAAATTAAAAAATATGAAATATAAGCAATGGTTATTATGTGTTTTAATGATTTTATTGATAGGATTAGTTTACTATGGAACAGCTTTACTTAAAGTAAATGCAAAAGCATTGGAATCATTAGATAACTATGTTAAAGAAAATAATGTTAATCAAGGAAGTCAAATTAGCTTTTTACTTTCTAATCCAAAAAATATTATTAAAATGTATATAGAAACATTGAAAAACAAGAGTATCTTTTATTTTAATTCATTTATAGGTATGTTAGGTGTTTTAGCAATTCCACTTAATTGTTTTTCTTATTTTGGATATTATGGTTTAATGGTAACAACACCTTTATTATTAGAGGATACAAATGGAAATAAGATAAAAAAAGGCTGTCGTGTATGGTTTGTTTTTGTAACTTTAGCATTAATATCTTTAATCATTTTAGGAATGTATTTTCAATGGACACCAGTGGGAACATTTATTACGGAAGGGGTTCAAGGTAGATATTTTATACCGGTAATTATAATATTTTTATTATCTTTAGTACCTTTAAAAAAGAAAATATCTATTAATATGAACATAATAATTCCTATATATTTATCTGTTGTTGAAATATTAGTATTTGTTGATGTAATAAGATATTTTATGTAGTAATAGTTAAAGGAGGGAAAGTTATGAAATGTTCGATTATTGCCTCGCTTCTTTTTGCAATAGGTGTTGGTTTGTTGTATGGAGGAATGTTTTTTTGGAAAAAAAATGATCGTAGATTATCTGCGCTACAATGGTTTACTATTCTAGCAATTATATTAGGGTGTTTTCATACGCTATTAGCTTCAATATTTGAATTGGTAAATATCCCAATTAATATTGTGAGTCTAGCTATTGGTGATATATTAGCATCTATTTATTTTTGGTATAATATTTTGAAAAATAGAGAATATCAAAAGTATGAATGGAAAATGATAGATACTGTATTTATATTTTTCATTTTAGCGGGTATGGCATATTTAATAAAAGCACACTATGGAGGTACTGCATTACGTATAAATTATGCTTCTATTGATGCAGGTGTGCATTTTAAGACTGCATTATATACTGTAAATTCACAACATGTGTATGGAATGTTTTATGATATGGTTTGGAATACATCATTTATTGAATTCTTTGGTGCTTTTTCATCACCAGCACAATTTTATCATTGGTATGTGTTAGCTGATGTTGTAAATCTAGCATTAGCAGCAGCGATGCTTTATAGTATATTTAGACATCGAATGAAAGACTTATTTACAAGTGTTATAGGTATTGTTCTTACTGTTATTTATGTGATTACTTATCCATTAAATGTAACATTATTTGGATTTACATATTTAGGAATGAGTATAACAATTATTGGAATTTTAATTATTTTAGTTGAATTTTATTTAAAAGATATGTTACCTAAATGGTTTGCTATTGTGGCTTTAATGTTAGGTTGTTTAGGTGTTTTTGAAACGTATGTATTATTTGCACCAGTTGTTTATTTTTCTGTTATTTTTTGTATATTTAGAAAACAATTTAAAAATAAAAAATTGGTCTCAAAAGATACTATTTTAATATGTTTAAGTGTATTTTTAATTCCATGTATTTTAGGGTTCTGGTTTGTTTATGGAAGTATTTTTACAGGTGGTGTAACAGTTTCGAATGCAATAAATAATGAGGGTGGATGTTACAGAGAATTATTTTCTAACTTTATATTTTTTATCCCAGTAGCATTGCTTGGATATATTATGCTTTTAAAGAAAAAAGAATCATCATTATTAGTTTTTTTAACACCATTATTAGTTATTTTTACTTTTATGATTTTTATCATGGTATTAAAAGGAAAAGCATCTACATATTACTATTATAAATTATATTATCCAATTTGGCTTGTAGTGATTGTTTTAAATTATTATGGTATTTTATGGGTTAGTAAAGAAACAAAAATTCTTTCATCATTTATTTGGGGAATATGGATGGTATTATTCGTAGTTTTTTCAAATAATATTGAAACTCGTATACAAACAAAAAATCCAAATATTTTATCAGAAGTCCAATCAGTACATTATATGGACATTATTAATTTTAATAAAACATATTTTTATTTACCCACTTATGATGAAAACCGTTTAGATTTATATGATTGGTCATATAAAAATGTTATTTCTCAAGGAAAATCAGAGGTTGTAGGCGCTATTCGATATGAAGATAATTTTTGGTTTCAAGATATTACTGGTCAAGATTTTGGGGATTGGGATTTTTATACAATGAATTATAAAAAATTCGAATCTAAATTAAAAGAATCAAGTGCAAAATATATGCTGGTATTCTATGATAGTCCAGTTTATATAGAAGGACAGGATTATTTTAATTCATTAACAAAAGTTTATAATAATGACATAGGTTTTATAGCTGAAATTAGATAAAAAGGTTTTTCTTTATTTTTATTAAAGTACATGCATTTTCGTAAATTTGAAATAGAACTATATTGTGATATAATACGAATGATATGGAGGGCTTATGGATATAAATAATGCTATTGAAGTTAGAAATATGACGAAATATTTCAAAGTTGAGTATGATAAAGCGCATACTTTAAAAGAAAGATTATTATCTTTTGGAAAAAGTAATAGAGAAGTTCATACAGTATTAAAGAATATTAATTTAGATATAAAAAAAGGTGAGACTGTTTGTTTAATTGGAACAAATGGTAGTGGTAAGTCAACATTATTAAAACTAATGACAAAGATTATTTATCCAAATAAAGGAACAATAGAAACACAAGGAAAGTTAACATCACTATTAGAATTAGGTGCGGGATTTCATCAGGATTTTACAGGAAGAGAAAATATTTATTTTAATGCAGCAGTTTTTGGTTTAACAAAAGCTGAAATTGAAAAAAGAGTAGATGATATCATTGAATTTTCTGAACTAGGAGAATTTATTGATAATCCAGTAAGAACTTATTCTTCTGGAATGTATATGCGACTTGCTTTTTCTATTGCTATAAATGTAGATGCTGAAATTTTATTAATTGATGAAATTTTAGCAGTAGGAGATCAACATTTTCAAGATAAGTGTTTTGATAAATTAAAAGAGTTAAGAGATAGTGAAAAAACAATTGTAATTGTTTCGCATAGTTTAGATACAGTTAAAGATTTATGTACAAGAGCTGTGTGGATTTATAAGGGTGAATTTAGATTAGACGGAGATCCAACTTATGTTATAGATGAATATTTAAAACAAGTAAAATTAGATCACAAAGAAGAAGCAAAGAAAAAGTATACAAAACCATTGGATGTATATCATGGTATTGTAGTAATTGATGTTCCTCAATCATTTGCTGAAGTAAAAAAAGATACTACACAATTTACAATTTCAGGGTGGTCATTAAGTGATTGCTTGAATGATTGTTTAAAAGTAACATTTGATCAACAAGAAATTACAGACATGAGAAAAATAAATAGAAGTGATGTTTTAATGGCTTATCAAGAAAAGTATGGTGGCTATGGAACAAATGAAGATGAATGTGGATTTGATTATTTTGTAGATATTAGTCATATGGAATTAGGAGAACATTCAATTAAGGTTCAATTATTAGATGAAAAAGATAAAGTTATATCTGAAAAAGATTTAAAGATTAATATCATATAGGAGATAAAGAAGATGAAATTATTTAAAAACTTATATGACTATCGTGAATTATTAAAAACAAATGTTAGAAAAGATATTAGAGGAAAATACAAAGGATCTTTTTTAGGAATATTATGGTCATTTTTAAATCCATTATTAATGGTTGCAGTTTATGCCATTGTATTTCCATATATCATGAGAATTAAAACAGATAACTACTTACAATATTTGATTTGTGGTGTCATCCCATGGAATTTCTTCACTACAGTTATGGGACTTGGAATGGGAAGTATTAAAAACAATGCAGGAATAGTAAAAAAAGTATATTTTCCTAGAGAAATATTACCAATATCAGCCACATTAAGTGGACTTGTTAACTTTTTTATCGCTTGTTTGATTATTATTCTTTTCTGTGTATTTGGTGGACTTGGAATAAGTTGGCATATTTTATTAGTTCCATTTGTTGCTTTAATACAGTTCGTACTTACTGCTGGTCTAGTTTTAGGATTAAGTGCAATTAATGTATATGTACAAGATACAGAATATATTATTCAATTCTTTATTAATATGTTATTTTATGGAACACCAATATTATATCCAGCAACCTTATTTCCAGAAGCAATTAGATGGGTATTATATTTAAATCCTTTTACACATATTGTAAGTGCCTACCGTGATTTCTTTATGTATCATACATTACCGGCTATGTCTAGTGTCCTATATATGGTTGTAATGGCTCTTATTTGTTTTGGATTAGGTATGTTTATTTTTAGAAAATTAGAAAAAGGATTTGCAGAAGAAATTTAAGGAGTGATTACATGAAAATATTAGATTATATAAATATTAGGGATGCTCATGTTCATGGCTTAGTTCATCCTACATTTATTATGTATGGTAATTGCTCTTTAAAAGATTATTCATTTGAAGTGTTGGTTGACGGTCAAAAAAGGGAAGTACGTTTTTTACCAGATCTAGCAAGTGACAATTATGAATTAACATTATCATTGAGTAAAGATGATTCTAAAGTTAAAGTTTATTTAATACATGATGATCAAAAGGAACTTGTTTGTGTAAGAAAGAATACTTTAATGAAAAGAATTAAGTCAAAGATTAGAACACTTTTACAAAAAACAGTTAGAAAAACAAAAGAAACAAATAATAAGGTAAAAGTAAATACTTATGCTATTGGTAAAGAAGTTAAATATATAGCTAAGGAATATCATTTTGTTTTAACACCAAATAGATTAAAACAAAGTAAAAGACGTATTAAAGAAAATAAGAAAACAAAAAATAAATTTTTAGATGTTTATAATTTCTTAAATCAAAAAGAATATCTTTTATGGTTAGAAAAAAATGAAAAACCATTTGAAGAACATCCTCAATTTGCTTACAATCCACTTATTTCAATTTGTATACCAGTTTATAATGTGGAAAGAAAATACTTAGCAGAATGTTTAGATTCTATTTTAAATCAAACATATCAAAACTTTGAAATATGTTTATCTAATGATTGTTCAACTTTACAAGAAACAATTGATACTTTAAATGAATATGAAAAGAAAGATTCTAGAATCAAAGTACATCATCGTAAAGAAAATGGACATATTTCTAAAGCAACAAACGATGCTTTAAATATTGCTAGTGGTGAATTTATTGGTTTAATGGATAATGATGATTTACTTGCTAGAAATGCTTTAGCTGAATGTGTGGCTGTCTTAAATAAAAATAAAGAATTAGATTTTATCTACACTGATGAAGATAAAATGGATATGGAAGGATTAAGAAGAGATCCTCATTTTAAATCAGATTATGCACCTGATTCATTACTTGGAAGTAACTATATTTGTCACTTTGAAATCATGAGAAAATCAATTGTTGATGAAATCGGTGGTTTTAGAGTAGGCTATGAAGGGGCACAAGACTATGATATTTTCTTAAGATTTTTAGAAAAGACAACACCTGAACGTGTATCTCATATTCCTAAGATTCTTTATCATTGGAGAATGATTGAAGGGTCAACGGCTGCGACAATTGATAGTAAAGGATATGCTGTAGAAAAAGGTAGAATGGCTGTAGAAGATGCTTTAAAACGTAGAGGTGTTAAAGCAAAAGTAACAGTACACCCAAGAGTTCCTTACTATCTAGTGAGATATGAATATGAAACAGAACCAATGGTTTCTATTATTATTCCAACTAAAGATTATGCAGATGTTACAGAGCAATGTTTAAAATCATTATTTGAAAAAACGACATATAAAAATTATGAAGTTATTTTAATGAATAATAACAGTGAAAAGAAAGAAACTTTTGATTTATTTAAAAAATATCAAAACAAATACTCAAATTTTAGAGTCATAGATGCAAATTACGAATTTAATTATTCTAAAATTAATAATCAAGCTGTTAAGGAAGCAAAAGGTGAATATATCGTATTATTAAATAACGATACAGAAATTATTACACCTCATTGGTTACAAATTATGGTTGGTTATGCTATGCAACCTCATATTGGTGCAGTAGGAACTAAGTTATTATATCCTGATAATACTGTTCAACATGCTGGTATTATTTTAGGAATTGGTGGAATTGCTCAACATTGTTTTATTGATAATCCAAGAGATGATGTTGGTTTTTATGGAAGATTATCAGTTCCATTTAATTATAGTGCAGTGACAGCTGCCTGTTTAATGGTATCAAAAGAAAAATATTTAGAAGTTAATGGTTTAGAAGAAGATTTACAAGTAGCATTTAATGATGTGGATTTTAATTTAAAATTATTAAAACAAGGATATTACAATATATGCTTGAATCATGTTGAACTTTATCATCATGAATCAAAATCTAGAGGTGATGATACAGTTGATACAAGTAGTGCAAAATATCGCCGATTTGTACAAGAACATGATTATATCAAAGATAAATGGGGTTATATGTTATATAATGATCGATTCTATAATCCTAATTTGAGTTTGAAAAAAGCATTTGTTTTAGATAAGGAATAATTAAGAATTATAAAATTGAATACTGGTTAAAAAAATGCTAGTATGTCTATGACAAAACTAGCATTTTTATTAGGAGAAGAAAATGAAAGAATTATTAATGAAATATAAAGAAATCATTATGTATCTTGTGTTTGGTGTTCTTACAACGGTCGTTAATATTGTTGTTTATTTTTTAAGTGCAGAGCTTTTACACATAAATTATTTGATTTCTAATGCACTAGCATGGTTTTTATCAGTATTGTTCGCGTATATAACAAATAGAAAATATGTTTTTGAAAGTAATAGTCAAAATATTTTAAAAGAAGCAGTTTCTTTTTTTAGTTCTCGATTAGCTACAGGAATCTTAGATATGGTACTTATGTGGCTATTTGTGTATTTTAATGTTGTTAATGATGTTATCGCTAAAGTGATTGTTAATGTCATTGTGGTTGTATTGAATTATGTATTAAGTAAGTTAGTTGTTTTTAAAGGAGATAAATAGGATGGAAAAAATAACGGTCATTGTACCTTGTTACAATGAAGAAGCAGCACTTCATTACTATTACAAGGAAATGAGTAGGGTCATGGATGAAATGAATGACGTAGATTTTGAATTATTATTCGTAAACGATGGTTCAAAAGATAAAACATTAGAAATTATGATGGAGCTTGCTAAAAAAGATTCAAGAGTTAAATATATTTCTTTTTCAAGAAATTTTGGGAAAGAAGCGGCTATGTATGCTGGATTTGAAAATAGTACAGGTGATTATGTATGTTTAATGGATGCTGATTTACAAGATCCTCCTCGCTTATTACCAGAAATGTTAAAAGCAATTAGAGAAGAAGGCTATGATAGTGCTGCTACAAGAAGAGTAACTCGTAAAGGAGAACCACCAATAAGATCATTTTTTGCAAGAATGTTTTATAAAATCATGAATAAAATATCCGATACTGAATTAATGGATGGTGCACGGGATTATCGTTTAATGACAAGACAATTTGTAAATGCTTTATTAGAATTAAAAGAATATAATCGTTTTAGTAAAGGATTATTTGGATGGGTAGGATTTAAAACAAAATGGATTGAATTTGAAAATGTAGAAAGAGTTGCAGGAGAAACAAAATGGTCATTTTGGAAATTATTATTATATAGTATTGAAGGAATTGTCGCTTTTTCAACAGCACCATTAGCGATTGCATCACTTATTGGTATGTTGATGCTATTTATAGCATTTATATTTATCATATTCATTATTATTAAGACATTGATTTTTAATGATCCTACAAGTGGATGGCCATCTCTTGTATGCATTATTACTTTAATTGGTGGTATACAAATATTCTGTACAGGTATTTTAGGACAATATTTATCTAAGACATATCTCGAAACGAAACATAGACCAGTATATATTGTAAAGGATACAAATATTGAAGATGAAAAAACTAAGTAATTATTTAGATAATAAAAAAGTTATTATAGCTATTTTATTAGTGGCTTCTATATTCACACTTTTAATTTGTTCAAAAAATTCACCATTATATCCTTATAATGATTGGGTTGATGGTAATGCCTTTTTTACAATGGGAAAAGGTATGTTTAATGGAAAGGTTCCTTATAAAGATTTATTTGAACAAAAGGGACCTTTGCTTTATTTGATATATGGAATAGGTTATTTAATAAGTCATGATACATTTTTAGGTGTTTATTTATTAGAAGTTATTTCATATACAATTTTTGGCTATTTTCTTTTTAAAATTGCTAGAACTTATTTAAATCAATTTTATGCCTTATTAGCATCCGTTTTGACATTAGCTATTATTTCAGGATCGATTTCTTTTGTACAAGGAGGTAGTGCAGAAGAATTTTGTTTACCTTTTGTAGCGATAAGTATTTATTCTTTTATTAAAGTTTTTAATGAAAATAATTTTGATAAGAAATATTTATTAATTAATGGAGCAATAGCTGGATGTGTTTCATTGATCAAATTTAATTTATTAGGTTTGTGGTTTATTTGGATGGCTTTATATTTCTTTAAATTAATTTCTTTAAAGGAAATAAAAAAAGCTTTTATAAGTTGTGTTTATTTTTTAGTGGGAATGTTTATTCCTATCTTTATATCAATTCTTTATTTTGTTATCAATGGGGCATTAAGAGATTATTATGATGTATATATTACTTTTAATCTAACTGCTTATAGTACAACTATTGATTTAAAAACAAGAATATTAAATATGTTTTCAGCAATTTTCCAACAAATGAAATACAATAGAACAATTTATATATTATTATGTCTTGGTTTTGTAAATTGTTTAACAACAAAGATTTTAAAAAATATTTGGATCAATATATTTATTTTATTATCATTTATCTTTTTAATGATTGGTGTTTATATAGGTGGATTACCATTTATTTATTATTTTTTATGTTTTGAAGCATATATTATTTTTGGATTTATTTTTGTTTTTTCAATTGTTCAAAATTATTTAAGTAGTCAAACTTTAGCGATATGTATACTATGTGGAGGAATGATGTTTTCTGTTCATTATCCATTAAAAAGTCCCAATAGAGGATATATGAATATCCCTCAAAGTGCATATGCACAATATGTTTTTAAAGATATTATTGATAAATCAAAAAATAAAACATTATTGAATTATGATAATTTAGATGGGGGATTTTATACAACATGTAATATTGTTCCTAATGTTAAATATTTTATGCGACAAAATGTTGGATATGATCGTTACCCTCAAATTATTGATGGTCAAAGAGAGGCTATTAAAAATAAGGAAATTGAATTTGTTGTGATAAGAGAATATAGAGATACAATAGGATATCGAAAGAATATTCCTTATTTAAATGATAACTATAAAGAAATAAAAAAATTCAAACAACTTTATGAAGGTATGGATTTTACTTATTATTTATATTGTCTAAAATAGGAGGACACCATGAAAAAAGTAACAGAATGTATCAAAAATCATATATGGGTCATTTATCTAATCTTATTTGTTTTTATGGTTGTTAGGCATGCATCTGTAAAATTAGGAGTGGCAGATGATATATGGTTTCTTGAACAATCAAAAATGGGATTAATTAACTATACTCAAATGAGGATACAAACTTGGACAAGTAGAAATATCATTGAATTGGTGATGCTTTTTTTATTAAATATTAATAAATGGGTTTGGATCATTTTAGATAGTGGAATGTTTGTACTTGTTTTACATTCTTTAAGAAGAATAATTTCTCCAACAAAAGAAAATGATGGGATCATTACTTTTTTTCTAATGCTTGTAATCATGTTATATCCTTTTGGAACATTTGGCGTGGCTGGATGGTATGCGACGACACTTAACTATGTATGGCCACTTGCGTTAGGATTATATGGACTTTCATATATTACGCAAGTTCTTTCCAATGAAAAGATATCAATAGCTCAACAAATAAGTTATGTGGTTGCTAGTTTATACGCTATCAATCAAGAACAAATGTGTGCATTGTTTGTAGGATTTTATGCTTTATTTATGATATATAGTTTAGTAAAACATAAAAAAGTACCTATTTTAGCCTATATTATTTTAGTGTTATCGTTTATAATGTTAGGATATCATGCATTATGTCCTGGAAATGAGCTAAGAAAAGTTGCAGAAATGAGTGCTTATTATCCAGCTTTTTATGGCTTTAAGTTGATGGATAAGTTATTGTTAGGAGTTCTTTCAACAATAGCAATTGGTTCTTTACAACCTGCATATATTATTTTTGTTTGGAACATTATGTTGATTTATATCATTTATAAAAATACAAAAAATAAAGGACAATATTTACTAGTAGGTCTTATGACCTTTGTTACCTTTGTAGTTAGTGTAAGTGATAGATACTGTAATCATAGAGGGTTTTATCAAATCTTTAACGTGTTTAATGATTATACAAAAGTTATTGAACACATTTCGTTGAATATGAATGTTTGTTTAATTATTCTTTATTTTATATGTATTTTATTGATTAGTTTTTATGTAATAAAAACTAATCTAGGAAATAAGACAATGTTTATAAGTCTCATAATTATTTGTGCAGCATTTTGTTCAAGAGTTGTACTTGGATTTTCACCATCTATTTTTGTTTCTGGAACAAGAACGTTTGTGAATTCATATTTTTTGATCGTAATTGCAACGTTTTTATGTGTTAATTCAAGAAAATTAGAAAGTGTGCTATAATAAGTATGCTGATTGGAGGTAAATCAATGAAAGTATTAGTAACAGGTGTTAATGGTCAATTAGGCTATGACGTTATGAATGAATTAAATCAAAGAGGACATGAAGCAATTGGAAGTGATATTACTGAAAGTAATGAACATTTTCAAAAATATGTTCAATTAGATATTACAAATAAAGAAGCTGTAGAATTAGAAATTACAAAAATCAATCCTGATGTTGTTGTTCACTGTGCAGCATGGACTGCTGTTGATTTAGCAGAAGATGATGATAAAGTAGAAAAAGTAAGAGCAGTCAATGCTAAAGGAACAGAAAATATTGCTTTAACATGTAAGAAAATTGATTGTAAAATGATTTATATTTCTACAGATTATGTATTTAACGGACAAGGTGAAACACCTTGGGATCCTGATTGTAAAGATTACAAACCATTAAATGTTTATGGACAAACTAAATTAGAAGGTGAACTTGCAGTTTCTTCTAATTTAGATAAATATTTTATTGTTCGTATTGCTTGGGTATTTGGTGTTAATGGTAAAAACTTTATTAAAACGATGTTAAATGTTGGAAAGAAATATCCACAAGTTAAAGTTGTTAATGATCAAATTGGAACACCAACATATACTTATGACCTTGCTCGATTATTAGTAGATATGGCTGAAAGTGATAAATATGGTTATTATCATGCGACTAATGAAGGTGGATATATTTCATGGTATGATTTTACAGTAGAAATCTTTAAACAAGCAGGATATACAACCGAAGTTTTACCAGTAACGACTGAAGAATATGGTTTATCTAAAGCTGCTAGACCATTTAATAGTAGATTGGATAAGTCAAAACTTGTAGAAAATGGTTTTAAACCATTACCTACATGGCAAGATGCTTTAAGTAGATATTTAAAAGAAATTGAATATTAATTAATTTATATGTGATATACTATTTCTAACATAAAACTTATGTTAGAAATAGTTTTTTTATTATTTTTAAAGAAAGGAGAATTATATTGAATACACATATTAAAAGTTTTAATATTTATGATTTTAGAGGAATTAAAAATTTAAAATTAAATGATTTAAAAGGCATTAATATTATTACGGGAGATAATAACAGTGGAAAAACAAGTGTATTAGAAGTGATTAATTATTTAAGTGGTGTAGATAGTTTAAGCAATCTTGCTTATTCTACAACGCGAGGCGTAAATGATTATAATCAAGCAAATACTAGATTTTTACCATATGAAAGAATTCAATATTTATTTCCTATTGATCAAAAAAGTCCAGTTATTCATTATTGTTTTGAAATGAATAAAAAATTGATGTAAAAATTGAAAAGAAGAAAGCCTATGATATTTTACCACAAAGTGAAATTAGAAAATTACAGGGATATACTTTTGACAAAATTAAAGAACAAATAACAAAATATGATGATTCTTTCATAGAAAATACAGAAGAAATTGAAATATCTTATTTAAAATTTTTATTAGATGATAAATTACTAAAAGAAGAAAAGATAACACAATATAGTAGAATAAAAAGAGCTGAAAGTAAATTTTATATCAATACTGTCTATGTAACACCATTTAAACACACAACAAATGAAGTTTATCTTACAGAAGTGTTAAATAATCCAAAGTACTATCAAGAAATGATAGAAGTACTAAAAGAATTTGATGACAGTATTATGAGTATCAATGCTGATACTCATAATTTAACAAACAAAAAAAGATATATGATTTTATCTAAAAATCATAATCAAGCAATACCTTTAGAACTTTATGGTGATGGAATGAAAAAAGCAATATTACTTATGAGTGCAGTTATTACTGCACAAAATGGAATATTACTTTTAGATGAATTTGAAACAGCAATACACACATCAGCAATGATTAAAGTTTTTTCATGGATTTTAAGGGCATGTAAAAAATTAAATGTTCAAATATTTTTAACATCACATAGTGAAGAAGCAATTAATAAATTATTAATTTGTTGTCCTGAATTACAAAATGATATACAACTCTATACTTTATATAAAAGAGAAAATCAAACAAAAGTAAGAACATTAACTTGTAAAGAAGCAATAGAATTACATGATGATTTAGGATTGGAGTTAAGGTAATGAATTCAATTATTATATGTGAAGGATTAACAGATTGCTTATTTATACAGTATTACATGAGAAATGTATGTCATTGGTCAGATAAATCTCAAAGAAAAAATAAGATATTTAAATGGTGTAGAGAATTGATGAATGATTCAAATTCATTATTATTAGGACACAATGGTGGTAGTAGTAGACTATGTGAAGCTTTTGAAAGTGTTATGAAAAGTAATTACTATGCTCAAGACAGTGAAATATATCATAATGTTGTAATTATGACGGATAGAGATGATGATCAATCTGAAAGAAATATAATAAATGATTTAATGTTCATTATGAATCAATATAAAGTAATAAATATTAATGAAATTAAATCTAACGAATGGTGTATCTTAGAATTAAGTAATAATTTAGGAGAGATAATAAAAATAAAATTATTATTATTAGTTGTACCTTTAGATACACATGGAGCAATAGAAACAGTACTATTGGATTCTCTTTCTAAAAACGATGAATATGATCATTATATTGTTGAAAAAAGTAAAGAATTTGTAAGAAATGTTGATTATAAAAATCAATACTTAAAGAAAAGAAGACATCGTGTAAAAGCTGAGTTTAATGTGTTTTTCAGTATTAAAGTTCCAGAAGACTATTATACTGAAAGGCAGAAAATATTTATGAATTTTCCATGGAAAGATAATCAATATATTCAACAAGTATTTCAAAAATTAAATGATTTATCTTAAAAGGTTTCTAAATAGAAATCTTTTTTTAAAGAAAGTTCCATGACTATAATACCAATATTTTTTATGTTATACTGTTTCTAACAAAAGAAAGGGATAGTTATGAAAGTATCATTAGTAATGGCTGTATATAATGGCGAAAAGTATTTAATTGAACAATTAGATTCTATTAGAAAACAAACGTATCTAATTGATGAAGTAATATTAATAGATGATGTTTCTACTGATAATAGTTATGAGTTGATTCATCAGTATATCGATGGTTATAAACTTATTAATTGGAAACTTATAAAAAATGAAAATAATTTAGGATATCGTAAGAATTTTAAAAAAGGATTAGAGATAGTAGATGGAGATATCATCTTTTTAAGTGACCAAGACGATCGTTGGCATTTAAATAAAATAGAGGTAATGGTTGAAAAAATGAGTCAATCCAATATTTTATCTCTAGCATCGAGTTTTAATTTTATGGATCAAGATGGAAATTGTTTCGAAGTGAATAAAATAAAAGGACGTTCAAATAATAATTTACTTTTTAAAGAAGTAACAGAAGAATTAACGGAAATCGATTTAAAGAGTTTATTAGAAATGAATTTTTCTCAAGGTTGTTGTATGGCTATCAAAAAAGAAGTTAAAGATGAATATTTAAAAGTAACACAAGGTAAATTGCCTCATGATTGGGAATTGAATATTATTTCTGCTATTCAAAATGGATGTTATTATTTAGATATTCCTTTAATTGATTATAGAATTCATAATAATAATACAATTGGAATGGATAATATTGTTGATGGGAATATTATTAATGAAAAGAAACAAAGAGTGAATGAACGTATTGAACAGACGAAAGCACAAATAGAAAATGTGAATTTTACATTGGGATTAGAGCTAAATAGAGAACAAAAAAAATATTGTTTAAAATATAAAGATTATTTAACACAAAGAGTTTTAATGATGAAAGAAAAGAAAGCTTGTTCTTTGATTTTATACTTTTTAAAAGGAAAATATAAAGGATTTGGAAGAGTTAAAACTTTTTTAGGAGATTTAGTAAACATTATTAAATAGGTGATTGTATGGGAAAAATATTATTAATATCAAATATGTATCCATCTAAAAAATATAAACATTATGGTGTGTTTGTTCAAAATACAGCAAGTATTTTGAAAAATAATGGATATCAAGTAGATGTATCAGCCTTAAAAAAGAAAGATAGTAAGTTAGGAAAATTAGGTGGATATTTAAGTTTTTATATAAAAAGTATCTTTTTGTGTTTATTTCATCATTATGATTATCTTTATGCTCATTATATTTCTCATTGTGCATTATTAATTAAAATCATTAAGAAATTAAAACCAAGTATAAAGGTTATTATAAATGTTCATGGAAATGACGTTGTTCCAGAAGACGCACATGATGAGAAGTTTATTCCTTTAGTTAAATCAACATTACCTCTAATAGATTTATGTATTGTACCATCAAGTTATTATCAAAAGGTCTTGATGGAACAATATGGATTGAATGAAGATAAAATCAAGATTTTTCCTTCAGGAGGTATTAATTTTGATGTCTTTCAAGAAATAGAAAACGCTAAAGAAAAATTGCATTTAGATCCAAATAAAAAATGTATTGGTTACATTGGAAGATATGAAAAAAGAAAAGGATGGGAAGTTTTTTTAGAAGCAATCAGCTTATTAGAAAATGTAGAACAATATCAAATCGTGATGGTGGGTGTTGGAGAAGATGAAGAAAAAGCGAATGCACTTATTCAAGAATATCATTTAGAAAACGTGATAAAAAAATATCCAATGCAAACTCAAAAAGAATTGGCGTTATTTTATTCAGCTATTGATATCTTTTGTTTTCCAACCTATCGTAAAAGCGATAGTTTAGGATTGGTTGGATTAGAAGCTATGGCTTGTGGTTGTATAGTTATTGCATCTAATATGGCAGGACCAACAAGTTATATTAAAGATCAAGAAAATGGTTTTTTCTTTAAACCAAGAGATGGTAAAGATTTAAATCAAAAAATAGAAGATATTTTATCAATGAATGAACATCAAATAAAAGAGATTAAAGATCATGCTTATCAAACGGCCAAAGCGTATGATGTAAATGATATTTCTCAAAATCTAGTGGATATTTTTAATGGAATATAGGATGTGAAAGTATGGATGTGTCAGTTATTATTCCTATTTATAAAGGGAATGGATATATAGAATCTTTATTAAATAAAATAGAGAAAAATTATCAAGAAAGTCAAAAAGAAATAGAGGTTATTTTTGTTAATGATTATCCTGATGAAGAAATTATTGTAGGTAGTCAACATGATTTTCCAATTAGAATTATTAATAATGAAATGAATCAAGGAATTCATCAAACAAGAATCAATGGTTTAAAAAAAGCGTTAGGTAAATATATTTTATTTTTAGATCAAGATGATGAAATTAGTGATTTTTTTATTAAAAGTCAATTAGAACATATTGGAGATGCAGATTTATGTATTGTTAATGGCATTATGGAATCAGAAAATGGGAAATGTTTGATTTATAAAAATCAAAAATCACAAGATTATTTAAAGAAACAAATTGGTTTTATTAAAGTAAGAGACTTAATTGTTTCACCAGGCCATTGTTTAATTAAAAGAACAAGTATACCAGAATATTGGACAAAGCATGTCATGTCTGTTAATTCGGCAGATGATTACTTTTTATGGCTTTTGATGATTGAAAATAAATGTCAATTTAATGTGAATTATGATGTATTATATACCCATAAGTATACTGGAGAAAATGTTTCAGGGAGTATAGACCAAGTGCATAAGTCTAACATGGAAATGGTTGATTTATTAAAAGAATATTGTCATAATGTCAATGTTGATTTATTGAAAAGAACTATTACATATAAATATGATATGAAAAAACAAGGAAAATTAGTTCCATCAATAAAAAATATAGATTTATTTTTATATAATACAATCTATCAATTATTATGGAAAGGTATGTAAAATATGAAAAATGTATTTATTATAGGGAGTAAAGGAATACCTGCTAATTATGGTGGCTTTGAAACCTTTGTCGAATATTTAACAAAGTATAAGGTCAGTAATGATATTAAGTATCATGTAGCTTGTTTGTCTGATCATGAAGAAGAATTTGAACATAATCAAGCAAGATGTTTTAAAGTACAAGTGCCTGATATTGGACCAGCAAAAGCAGTTTATTATGATATTGCAGCTTTAAAAGCAGTTTATCAATATGTTGTTGATCATAATATTGAAGAGGGGATTGTTTATATTTTAGCTTGTCGTATTGGTCCATTTTTAAAGAAATATGTTAAAATGTTTCATACTAAAAATATTCAAGTTTTTGTTAATCCTGACGGTCATGAATTTAAAAGAGCTAAATGGAATTGGTTTATTAGACAATATTGGAAATTATCTGAAAGATTGATGATTAAAAATGCAGATTATGTCGTTTGTGATTCACAAAATATTGAAAAGTATATTCAAGAAGATTATAAAAAATATCAACCTCAAACAACATTTATCGCTTATGGAGCAGATGTTGTTGATAACAGTGATGAAGAAAAATTTGAAGTATGGGCTAAGGAACATGAGGTTTCAAAAAATGAATATTATTTAATTGTTGGACGTTTTGTTCCTGAAAATAATTATGAAACAATGATTAGAGAATTTATGAATTCTAATACAAAAAAAGATTTAGTGATTGTTACTGGATATCAAGAAAGTAAGTTGTATCATATTTTAAATAACAAGTATCATTTTGAAAATGATCAAAGAGTTAAATTTGTAGGTACAATTTATGATGATGCATTATTAAAAAGTGTAAGAAAAAATGCTTTTGCTTATTTACATGGTCATGAAGTAGGAGGAACTAATCCATCTTTATTAGAGGCATTAGGATCTACACAATTAAACTTATTATTGAATGTTGGATTTAATCAAGAAGTAGGTTTAGATTCATGTATTTATTGGGGAAAAGAAAAAGATAATTTAAAAAATTTAATTGAACATGTGGAAACATTTGATCAAGATTATATTGATACTTTAGGAAAAGCAGCTAAAGAAAGAATTAAAAATGCTTATAGTTGGACAAAGATTGTTTCAGACTATGAAAACTTGTTCTTAAGAAAAAAAGATTTGTAGATAATTGTAATTTGTTATATAGTATAAAAGAAGAAGAGAAAAATATCGTGGAGGAACAACTATGTTTAAAAAAGTAGTCGCTCTATTAATGACATGTGTTTTATCGATGTCATTAGTAGGATGTAGTAATAGTAATTCTAGTGATAAAACAACAACTAAGAAACCTGCTACATCAAACAGTATTAAAATTAAAGATGTTAATGATTTCCAAGAAGCTGATGGATTAATCAAATATTTTACAATTGATGATAAAAAAATAGCCATTCCTGAAACAGTAGGAGAATATGCAAATTACTTATCACAAGTTGGAACAGTTACTTTAAATGATACAGGTGATAAAGTAGAAGATGTTGAATTAGATGCTAATGGTATTTCATCAATGGCCGCATATCTAAATGTAGAATTAGATAGTGGTGATGAGGCTCATTTCTATTTAAGATATGAAAATCCAACTAAAAAAGCTATTAGTGTTGCAGAAGCATCTGTAACGTTTATTGAAGTAAAATATGATGAATACGCTGAAGAAGAATACGATAAAGCAGCTAAAGATGTTGTTGTAGAAACAAGTGAAGGATCGTTAGCTTTAAATAATAAAGTAAAATATGCACAAGTTAAAAAGGTTTTAGGTGAACCAAACCAAGAAACGGATGGTAGATTCCATTATTCAAATGATGCAGGATATAAATACATGTTTGATTGCTGTAACGAAAATAGAAATGGAATTTTTAGAGGATTTAGTATCGAATATCCAAGTAAATAATAAAAATATCTGCTTTTTATAAGCAGCTATTTTTATATAACAATAACTTATTTAAAAAAGGAACATTAATAATGGCGCAATTAAAACAAATGATAAATAAGAATAAATTTTATATTATAGGAACATTGATTCTCTTTCTATTTTTATTTTATTGTTCAACAAAATTATGTATGAATGTAGCACCAGATGAATATATGAGATATGATATCCCCTTATTTATTTACAATCATTCATATTTACCTAAAGGTGATGAAAAAGAAATATTAAATGCAATATGGGGATTTTCTTATGGATTTACACCTTATCTTCCTTCAATAATTAGTTTTTTCTTTATGAAAATAGCTTCTATCTTTACAACTGCTCCAGTACATTTATTGATTGTGGCAAGACTAACAAGTGTTCTTGCGGGGGCACTTACGTTTTTTGTATGTTGTAAAATTGGTGAAGAAATATTTAATCATAAGATGACAATATATCTTTTTGCTATTTTTGTTTCACTATTACCACAATTCATGTACTTATCTCTTTATTTAAATAATGATTCGTTTTCAATATTTACAACAGCACTTATTGTTTATGGTTGGATTAAGGGAATAAAAACAAATTGGAATTGTAAATGGTGTATTTTTTTAGGTGTTGCTATAGGACTATGTGCATTAACCTATTATAATGCATATGGATTTATATTATGTAGTATTATTGTATATTGTATGAGTAGTTATAAATTACATTTTACATTTAATGAGTTTTTAAAAAAAGGATTTCTAATAGCAATTGCTGCCTTAGTTGTTGGCGGATGGTTTTTTATTAGAAATGCAATGATCCATAATGGAGATTTTTTAGGAATGAATTCTATGTACGATTGTGGTGAAAAATATGCAATGCCAGGTTATCAATTATCACAAAGAGACACTTATCAAAATCAAGGAATTAGTGTGTTTTCTATGATTTTTGATACAAATTGGATAATAACAACTATAAAAAGTTTTATTTGTACCACAGGATATATGCAATATATGATTAGTGGAAAACATTTTTATTTATATTTAATAATAATTTTGTTTGGTATGATTATGATGCTTATTGCTTTAAAAAGAAAATATCAATTCAAATTTAAATTTGAAAATTATTTTATAATATGTTTAATTTTATGTATTTTGATTCCAATTGTTTTATCAATAAAATATTCTTATTCTATAGATTATCAACCTCAAGGAAGGTATATTATGTCTATTTTAATTCCAATTGCTTTATTTATGAGTATTGGTTATGAATATTTTAGTGAATTTATTGAAAATAAAATACAAATAAAATCAAGATATATAGAGTTATCAATGATAGGAATCTATATTTTATTATTCGTTATTTGTTATTCAAATTATATAGCTGTTTGTTTCGGAAGTACAATAATTTAAATTGAAGGTGATTATGTGTTTGATTCAAAATTAAAGAAATTAGGTAAAAATGTTGTATTAGGATTTTTTGCTGCTATAACATCATTACTTACATTGTTATGTTTATTTAATAATGCGTATTTAAGTTGGGATGAACATACGACAATTGTTGCTGATAAACCATTTTATTTATTATTATGGTTTGTTATAGTATTGTTTTTTGTTTATTTTGTTAGAAAACATTATAGAACACAGGATACTTATTATTTTAATAAAATATTTATTATATTAAGCTTGATATTATTGATTGTTGGTATTTTTATGATTTTCAAATTTGATTTTGTTCCTGTAGCTGATCAAGCATCTATTTTAGAAGCAGCAGCTGGATTAAAGAATGGCAATTATAGTTATTTTACACCAATGGGATATGTAGGAAAGTGTTCTAATCAAGCGGGAATTGTTGTTATTCTTTATTATTTATCATTTATTTTTGGAGAAAATAATTATCAAGCATTTCAAGTGCTTAATATTATAGGTTTATTAGTTAGTTATTATTGTTTATGCAAAATATCACAAATTAGTTTTCATAATGATGAGTTAAAAAACTGGACACTTATTTTATTATTTATATTTTTCCCTTTAACATTTTATGTTGCATTTGTATATGGAAATGTCTTTGGACATACTTTTTCGCTGTTTGCCATATTAGCAGGGTATCAATATTTTGAAATAGGTAAAATAAAATATATACTACTATCGATTGTTTCAATTATTTTCGCAATGATGTTTAAATCAAATTATATGATTGTTTTTGTTGCAATGGTTATCTTTATTTTATTTGATATTATTTTAAATAAAAAATATACATCTATTATTTTATTGATTTTATTTGTACCGGCTTATTTTGCATCTTCAATGATTCCTAATACAATTATCAAAAATATTACAGGTATTGAACTTGGTAAAGGTATACCGATGATAGCATATGTAGAAATGGGATTACAAGATAGTGATGTAGCGCCAGGATGGTATAACGGCTACAATTGGAGCGTATATGAAAATAATAACGGAGATTATGATGTGGCAAATTCACAAGCAAAAAGCGATTTAGGTAATACGTTATCTTATTACATAACACACCCTGGAGAATTTATTAACTTTTTATATCGAAAGACAGTTTCACAATGGTGTAATCCTGATTTTCAAGGAACTTGGGTAACGAGGCATAGTAGTTTTTATATTCAAAGTGAGTTATGGTATCAAATATATAATGTCTATGAAACAGTTATTTTATTAGGAACATTAGCTTATATTTACTTTACTGGAAGACATATGAAATTACACAGATTATTGTTACCAACTATTTTTATTGGTGGATTTTTATTTCATTTATTTTGGGAAGCAAAATCACAATATACTATTACATATTTTGTTTTATTAATTCCTTATTGTGCAAAAGGTTTAATGGATATGACAAATGAAATGATTGATTCATTCCGCAATATCAGAATTGTTAGAAGTATACCTAAGAAAATTGGTATGATTATTAAAATGGATACTGTTAGATTTATAGTATTTATTACAGCTCTTGCTTCCATTATAAAGATAATCGCTTAAAGAAATCATTATGTATCTTATCTTTGGAACATTAACAACAGCTGTAAATATTGTTGTCTATTATTTATTTTCAAATATTATACATATTAACTATTTATTTTCGAATGCTGTAGCATGGTTTTTATCTGTTTTATTTGCGTATGTTACAAATAGAAAGTATGTTTTTGATAGTAAAAATAATCAAATTATCAAAGAAGCAATTTCTTTTTTTGGTTCTAGGTTAGCAACAGGAATCATGGATATGGTATTAATGTGGTTCTTAGTGAATTTTAATATTGTTAATGATGTTGTTGCTAAAGTTGTTGTCAATGTGATTGTTGTTATCTTAAATTATATTTTAAGTAAGTTAGTTGTATTTAAGAAATAATGAGGTTTCTGAGTATTCAGTGCCTTTTTCTTTTTGCTAAAATAAGCTATTTTTTTAGAAGTAAAAATAGTATAATTTATACAATATATGAACATATATTATATATGATCAAAAGAAAGGAATAATCTTTGTGGAAAAACTATTTGATTTAGATGAATTTGATTCATATAAAGAAGATAATCGAAGAGAAGTAAAAAGTGCTAAGAATGGTTTACCAAACTCCATTTGGGAAACGTATTCTGCTTTTTCAAATGGATATGGTGGAGTTATTATTCTAGGGGTAATAGAAAATAAAGATGGGATATGGTTTACTTCAGGATTAGATGCTGACAGTTGTCAAAAATTAATTAAACAATTTTGGAATGATATTAATAATAGACAAAAAGTAAGTATTAATTTATTAAGAGATGATGATGTAGAAGTTTATAAAAAAGAAGATGATCAAATTATTGTGATTCATGTTCCAATGGCAAGAAGGGAAGAAAAACCTGTCTATATTAATAATAATTTATTTCATGGAACATATAGAAGAAATCATGATGGTGATTATCATTGTACACGTTTGCAAGTTAAAACAATGTTACGTGACCAAGCAGAAAAAACAATGGATATGGAAGTGCTAGATGATGTTCCATTAGAAGATTTAAACTATGAAACAATCCAAGGTTATCGAAATAGACATCAAGTATTAAATGCAGGACATCCCTTTGAAAGATTAAATAATGATGAATATTTAAGAAGCATTGGTGCAGCAGCAATTTCAAAAGAAAATCATCAATTACATCCTACAGCAGCAGGAATGTTGATGTTTGGAAATGAGTATAATATTGTACGTCATTTTCCAGATTATTTTTTAGATTATCGAGAAGTTTTAGATCCATCTATTCGTTGGACTGATCGTTTACAATCAAGTTCAGGTGAATGGTCTGGAAATATATGTGACTTTTATTTTAGAGTCTATAATAAAATCATTAAAGATGTTAAAGTTCCTTTTTCAATGAAAGGAGGGGACAGGATAGACGATACACCTGTCCATAAAGCACTTCGTGAAGCATTGGCTAATTGTTTGATTAATGCAGATTACTATGGGACAAGGGGGGTTGTTATTAAAAAAGATCAAAATCAAATTGTTTTCGAAAATCCTGGATATATTAGAACCGGAAAGGAACAAATGAGAAAAGGTGGGGAATCTGATCCTCGTAATAAAACTCTTATGAAAATGTTTAATCTTGTAAACATAGGTGAACGTTCTGGAAGTGGTGTTCCTAATATCTTCAATACATGGGAAGATCAAGGATGGAAAGAACCTGTTATTGAAGAAAGGTTTGATCCTGATCGAACTATCTTAACACTTGAATTTGTAGATAAAACAAACAAAGAAAAAGCGGCGAAGAAAAGTGGCGAAGAAAAAACGGCGAAGAAAAGTGGCGAAGAAAAAACGGCGAAGAAAAAAATAACAAATAAAACAAAAGAAAAAATGATAAAAATAAAAGAATATCTTAGTGAAAATAAAGAAGCAAAAACAAAAGATATTGCAGAATATATTGGTTTAAAACATTCTAGAACGAGAGAGATTCTTTCACAAATGGATTCTGTAGAATCAATTGGTACAAACACAAATAGAAAATATAGGTTAAAAGATAGTCAAAAATAGAATTGTCTTTAAAGATGAAATAAAATGTAATATATATGAAAAGAGTTCTCAAATAGATTCATTGCTATGATGATTTATTTCAAAATTTATTAAAAAGTAATCACAAACTTGTCAGCATAGGTGATTACTTTTTTTGTTCATTTTTGGTTTAAATAAAAAACAACTCTCATTAAACAGAGTTGCTTTTTAAATGCCTCCTTTCTAAACACAAGTAAAATCTCTATATTAAACTGAGAACGCGAAATGTGTTTTTAAGATATGATCTCAGATTTTTTATTTTCTGTGTGTCGGTAGTGAAATATCTTTTTTTAAATTTTATTTGTATAGAGATTTCACTGTTATTTTATATAAAATAGGTTGATTTTTGCTTGTTTAGGGAAAATTAAAGAAATAGTGGGAAAATCGTTAAGAAATATGCTAAATATTTTATTGAAAGAGATAAATATCCAGGGATAAGGGTATCATTTTAAATAATAAAATAGTATAATATCACAAAATGAGGTGGAATCATGGAAACAGTTTTGGTAGAAAAAAAGAACATAAACGAGGTTGTTGAATTATTAAAACAAGATGAGGTTGTGGCTTTTCCTACCGAGACTGTTTTTGGCTTAGGTGTAAAGTTTGGAAATCTTTCGGCACTTGAAAAAATCTATGAAATTAAACATAGAAGTCATAGTAAAGCAGTATCTTTGATGATCTATGATTCTCAAGATATAGAAAAATATGCTTATGTAAATACAAATGCTCAAAAATTGATTGATGAATTTATGCCGGGAATGATAACTCTTGTTTTAAAAAAGAAATCAATTTTATCAGATGATTTTACAGCGGGATTAGAAACGATAGGTATAAGAATACCTGATGATCCATTTGTATTAGAATTATTGAAAAGAGTAGGGCCAATGTTAGTAACAAGCGCTAACATTTCAGGTCAAGAGACACTTTTAAATGATTTAGATGTGTATCATGAATTTAATGGGAAACTAAAGATGATCGTCAAAGGAAAATGTCAAAATACTCTAGCAAGTACAGTGGTAAAAATTGATGATGATGTAACAATATTACGTCAAGGTTGTATTAGTGAAGAAAAAATCATGGAGGTATTGAAGTGAAAATTGCAATGGCATGTGACCATGGTGGTCTCAGATTAAAAAATGTATTAAAAGAAGATTTAGAAAAAAATGGTTATGAAGTTGTAGATTTTGGTACATACACAGAAGAAAGCTGTGATTATCCAGATTATGCTTCTAAAGCAGCAAAAGCTGTTGCTGATGGAACGTGCGACAAGGGGGTTGTTGTATGTGGAACTGGAATTGGTGTCAGCATTACTGCCAATAAAGTAAACGGAATTCGTTGTTCATTATGTCATGATGTATTTAGTGCAAAAGCAACACGTCAACATAATGATTCAAACATGTTGGCAATGGGGCAACGTGTTATAGGGGAAGGCTTAGCTTTAGAAATCTTACATGCATGGCTTGAAAGCGAATATGAAGGCGGAAGACATGATGCAAGAATTCAAAAAATGATGGCTTTAGAAAAGGAGTAATAAATTATGAAAGATACACAATTATTTGAAAGTGTTGAAAGAGAATTAAATAGACAAAGAAATAACATTGAATTGATTGCTTCAGAAAACTTTGTTTCTGAAGAAGTATTACAATTAGCTGGATCAGTTCTTACAAATAAATATGCTGAAGGATATCCAGCAAAAAGATATTATGGGGGATGTCAATTTGTTGATGAAGTTGAAGAACTTGCAAGACAAAGAATTTGTGAAATCTATGGGGCAGAACATGCTAATGTTCAACCACATAGTGGGGCACAAGCTAATACTGCAGTTTATTTAGCTTTATTACAACATGGAGATAAAGTGTTAGGTATGTCACTTGCTGATGGGGGACATTTAACACATGGGCATCCATTGAACTTTTCAGGAATCAACTATGAATTTTATAGCTATGGTGTTTCAAAAGAGACAGAAACAATTGATTATGAAGCTTATAAAAAACAAGTAGAAGAAATTAAACCAAAACTCGTTGTTGCTGGAGCAAGTGCTTATAGTAGAATTATTGATTTTGAATTTATGGCTAAAGTTGCTCATGATAATGGCGCATTATTTATGGTAGATATGGCTCATATCGCTGGACTTGTAGCTGCTGGCGTTCATCCATCACCATTTCCATATGCTGATATTGTCACAACAACAACACATAAAACATTAAGAGGACCTCGTGGTGGTGTCATCATGTGTAAAAAAGAACTTGCTGCAGATATTGATCGTGCAGTTTTCCCAGGTATGCAAGGTGGACCATTAATGCATATTATCGCTGCTAAAGCACAATGTTTCTATGAAGTACAACAACCAGAATTTAAAGACTATGCAAAACAAATTATCAAAAATGCTAAAGCAATGGAAAAAGTCTTTAAAGAAGAAGGGTTCAGATTGGTTGCTGGAGGAACAGATAACCACTTATTACTTGTTGATGTTAAAGCAAGTTGTGGTATTTCTGGTAAAAAAGCACAACGTTTACTTGATGAAATCAATATTACAGCTAATAAAAATGCAATTCCTTTTGATACAGAAAAACCATTCAAAGCTTCAGGAATTCGTATTGGAACACCAGCGATGACAACTAAAGGATTCAAAGAAGAAGACTTTGAAGAAGTTGCAAGAATCATTGCTTATCGTTTAAAAAATGAAGAAACAGATGAAATTAAAGAAGAATGTTTAAAACGAGTAGCAAAACTTACTGAAAAGGTCACAATGTATTCAAATATTAAATATATCTAGGAGGCAAATATGTCAGTAACAATATTAGATCATGCTTTAATTCAACATAAATTAACAATTATGCGTGATAAAAATACATCAACTTATATTTTTAAACAAAACTTAGATGAAATTGCTAAACTTATGGCATTTGAAGTAACACGCAATGTTTCATTAAAAGATAAAGCAATTGAAACACCTGTTTGTTCAATGGTGGGAAAAGAAATGGATCAACAAATTATTCTTGCACCTATTTTACGTGCAGGAATTGGTTTAGTTGATGGTTTTAGAGATATTATTCCAACAGCTAAAGTTGGACATATTGGAATGGAAAGAGATGAAGAAACTTTAATTCCACGTGAATATTATGCTAAATTTCCAAAAGGTCTAGAAGATGCTTTAGTCATTGTTTTAGATCCAATGCTAGCAACTGGTGGAAGTGCTAATATGGCAATTGAAAATATTAAACAAAGAGGAGCAAGAAAAATCAAACTTGTTTGTTTAGTAGGAGCACCAGAAGGAGTTAAAGCGATTCAAGAAGTACATCCTGATGTTGATATTACACTTGCAGCATTAGATGAAAAATTAAATGAGCATGGTTATATTGTTCCTGGACTTGGAGATGCCGGAGATCGTTTGTTTGGAACAAATGAATAATAAAGAGAAGCTTTTTAAAGATTTGCTTTATGCATTGACGTTATCAGGTAAAATATTTGGAACTTTAATAGCTGGCGTCATATTGGGTTTATATTTGGATAGTATATTACTAACCAAACCTCTTCTGACGTTAGTATTTCTTGTTTTAGCGTTTATAGAAGTGATGAGAACATTATTAAAAGGTGGAAAATCATGAATGAAAAGTTAGTTTTTAAGAAATCATTTTTTATTTTTTTGATAGGTTTTATCGTTTTTTCAATTATTGGTTTGACGATGAAATCTATCAGTTATCCGCTAGGTTTTTTGCTTGGATATTTATTTAATCTTGCAATTTTTTATGTTATTATTATCACGTCTGATATGATATTGAACTTAAAAAGATCTACAAGTTTAATTATCTTATTAAATATAGTCAAACTTGCAATTTATGCGATTGGTTTTTTAATTGCTATTTTTATTCCAAAATGGTTTAATCTGATGGGTGTTCTTTTTGGATATATGGTCATTAAAATAACCATATATATTGTAAGTTATCAAATGAAGGGGGTGAAAGGGTGAGTAACTTCTTAGATTCTTTACAGGTAGAATTAATCTTTTCATTGATTATTATGGTGGTGATGGCTATTTTCTTTATTTATGCCGGAAAGAAATTTGCAACTGCTGATCCAACAGCAAGACCTAAAGGTGTTGTTTTAGTTGTTGAAACAGGTGTTAAAATGATTTACGACTATTTAAAAAGTATCATGCCAAAGAAATTTGAAAAGAACTATTATCCATACTTTGCAATGCTCTTTGCATATTTGATCATTGCTAACTTAAGTGGATTATTAGGATTTGAAGCACCAACTTCAAATTATTCTATTACTCTTGCATTAACAACAATTACATTCTGTTTAATTCAGTTTAATGCAATCAAAAAACAAGGATTATTATCTTACATTTGGGGTGCTGTATGGCCACCAACAAACTTATTAAGTATTCTTTCGCCATTGATTTCGTTATCAATGCGTTTATTTGGGAATATTTTAAGTGGATCGATCCTTATGTATTTAGTTTATCAATTAACAGGTTACATTTCAGGGTTATTGATCAACTTTAACTTTTTAGGACCAGTGATTGCTCCTTGGCTACATTGTTATTTTGATGTCTTTGCAGGATGCATTCAAACATTGGTATTCGTTACATTATCATCTATCTTGATAATGATGGAAAATCCAGATTAAGTTCTTTACTAGCTTGCTAGTTAAGATATAAATGAAAAATGAACTATTTTTTAGGAGGAAAAAAATTATGGTAAAAGGTTTAATTGCTATTGCAGCAGGTCTTGCTGTATGTGCAGGTTTAGGAACAGGGATTGGTGAAGGGATTGCTGCTAGTAAAGCTGTAGAAGCTGTTGGTAGAAACCCAGAAGCTGAAGGTAAAATCCGTACTATGATGATCTTAGGGATTGCCTTATCAGAAACAGTTGCCATCTATGGTTTATTAGTTTCTTTAATCTTATTATTCGTATATTAATAATTGAAAATCTGACAAAGGAGGAATAAAGATGCCAGATATAGCAGGAAAATTATTCCCTAATCTTACAACACTGATTGTTCAATTATTATCTACAGGAGTTTTGTTACTTATTTTTAAGAAGTTTTTATGGAAAAATGTCATGGAATATTTTGCTAAAAGAGCAGATTACATAGAATCTACAATCAATGAGGCAAAAGAAATGAACGAAAAAGCTTCTGCAAATTTAGAAACAGCTGAAAAAGAAGCACGTGAAGCGGCAAGTAAATATCGTGAAATTCTTGATCAAGCAAAAGATGATGGTCAAAAAGTGAAACAACAAATTATTGACCAAGCAAACGAAGAAGCAAGAGCTAAAATTGAACAAGCACAAAAAGAAATTGAAACAGAAAAGAAACAAGCTCAAGCAGATATGAAACAAGAAATTGTGGATGTTGCTATTGAGGTTGCAACTAAAGTTATGAACAAAGAAATGAATGAAAAAATCAACAAAGGATTAGTAGAAGAATTTGTTGATGATGTGGTTAACTAATGAGTGTTGTTGGCGATAGATATGCTGAATCTTTATTTGATTTAGCGAAAGAAGAAAATAAAGTCACTCAATATCTTGATGACATCAAATTAGTTGGAGAGGTTCTTGATAGTGATCCTCAAATTGTTCAATTCTTTAATCACGTTCTTATTGAAAATGATAAAAAGATTCAATTATTGGATCAATCATTTAAAGGGAATGTTGATCAATATGTTTTAAATTTCTTAAAACTATTAGTGCAATCAAGAAGAATTCGTTATATTGATGATATTGTTAAATCTTATATTAAATTATCAAATCAATATTTAGGTATAGAAGAAGGTATGATCTATACACCTTATGAATTAACTGATCAACAAATTCAAGATATAGAAAAAGCAATCAGTCAAAAAGAAAACAAAAAGGTTACTTTAAAAGTATCTATTGATCCATCATTATTAGGTGGTATTAAAGTTCAAATTGCTAACCGTATTTATGATGGAACAATTAAAAATAAAGTAGAAATGCTTAAAAAAGAACTATTAAGAAAGTAGGTGGAAATAGTGGGGCTTAGACCAAATGAAATTAGTGCTTTAATTAAAGAACAAATTAAGCATTATGACGATATCATTGAACAAAAAGATGTCGGAACAGTCGTGACTGTTGGTGATGGTGTAAGTGTTATTCATGGGTTAGATAATGCCATGTTAGGTGAATTATTACTTTTCCCAAATGATGTTTACGGAATGGTCATGAACTTAGATGAAGATAGTGTAGGAGCCGTACTACTTGGATCTGAAAGTACGATTAAAGAAGGAGACGAAGTTAAACGTACTGGAAGAATTATTGAAGTCCCTGTCGGGGATGAAATGTTAGGAAGAGTTGTTAATCCATTAGGACAAGCAATCGATGGTCAAGGTGAAATCAATACTGGTAAAACTAAACCAATCGAACGTGTTGCTAGTGGGGTAATGACAAGAAAATCAGTTGATCAACCATTACAAACTGGTATTACATCAATTGATGCTATCATTCCTATCGGTAGAGGTCAACGTGAGTTAATTATCGGTGACCGTCAAACAGGTAAAACTGCAATTGCTATTGATACAATTTTAAACCAAAAAGGACAAAACATTTATTGTGTTTATGTTGCTATTGGACAAAAGAATTCAACAGTTGCACAAGTTGTTGAAAAATTACGTCAAGGTGGAGCAATGGATTATACATGTGTTGTTTCTGCCGGAGCGAGTGAACTTGCACCAATTCAATATATTGCACCATATGCTGGATGTGCAATTGCTGAACATTGGTTAGATGAAGGAAAAGATGTTTTAATTGTTTATGATGATTTATCGAAACATGCGGTAGCTTATCGTACAATGTCGTTATTATTAAAAAGACCACCAGGACGTGAAGCTTATCCAGGGGATGTCTTCTATTTACATTCAAGATTACTTGAACGTGCTTGCCGTTTAAATGAAGAAAATGGTGGAGGATCAATTACTGCTTTACCAATCATTGAAACACAAGCTGGGGATATTTCAGCATATATTCCAACAAACGTTATTTCAATTACTGATGGACAAATCTTCTTACAACAAGAATTGTTCAACTCTGGATTTAGACCAGCTGTAGATACAGGATTATCTGTATCACGTGTAGGTTCTACTGCACAAATTAAAGCGATGAAACAAGTATCTGGTTCATTAAAACTTGAACTTGCTCAATATGCAGAAATGCAAGCTTTCGCACAATTTGGTTCTGACTTAGATGCTGCTACTAAAGCAACATTGGATCATGGGGCAAAAGTACGTGAAGTATTAAAACAAGCACAATACTCACCACGTAGTGTGCCAACACAAGTCATTACTTTATTTGCATTAAAATATGGTTATACAAAACAAATAGCTGTAGAAAAAGTAAAAGAATTTATGGATGGTTTAGTAGAAAATATTCAAATGTCTCATCCTGAATTTATTACTGAAATAGAAACTCAAAAAGTGATTTCAAATGAATTAGAAGCGAAGATGAAAGAAGCAACAGGCGCTTATGTTGATCAATTCTTAAAAACACAAGGGGCTAACTAATGCCTGGATCAATGCAAGAAATTAAGCGCCGTATTAAATCCGTTGAATCTACTAAAAAGATTACAAAAGCAATGGAATTAGTTGCGACATCTAAACTTCGTAAAACAAGAAATCAACTTGATGAATTAAAACCTTATTATCAAGGTGTTAGACAAACATGTGCAGAAATTTTAGCTTCTAATAAAGGGTTAAAAGATTCTGCCTATCTCGCTGAAAATAAAGTAGATAAAGATGTTTATATTGTTATTTCTTCAAGTTTAGGATTATGTGGTGGATATAATGCCAATGTCTTTAAAGAAATTAGTCAACAAATTAAAGATGAAGATTATGTTTACTCAATTGGAAGTAAAGGAACAAATTATTTCCGTAGAACGCATCAAGGACCAATCAATACTGATTTTGCTTCATTAAATTCAACATTAGCTTTTGATGAAGTGACTAAATTAGTAAAAAGTGTCACAGATCTTTATATTAATAAAGAAGTGGGAAGTATAAAAATCATTTATACTGAATTTGTTAATAACTTAACATTTAAACCACGTACAGTAACACTTTTACCAATTGATACAAATGAGTTTGAAAATATTGAAATTACCAATAAATTCACTATTTTTGAACCAAGTCCTGAAGAAGTTTTAGATAGTTTAATACCAATGTATTTACAAGCTGTCGTTTATGGCTATCTTGTTGAAAGTGTGACAAGTGAAAATGCGTCACGTAGAACTTCAATGGAAAATGCTACAGATAACGCAGAAGAATTAACAGAACAATTATTATTAAAATACAATCAAGCTCGTCAAACAGCAATTACTAATGAAGTTAGTGAAATTGTTGCTGGAGCTAATGCGCAATAAGGAGGTCAATATGGCAAATATTGGGAAAATAATTAGTGCCCGTGGGCCAGTTATTGATATTGCATTTGCTAGCGAAGATAAATTACCTCGATTAAATACAGCAATTCGTATTCAAAATGGTGAAGAAGAATTAGTCGTAGAAGTTGCTCAACACATTGGAGATGATGCAGTAAGATGTATCGCCATGGGACCAACTGATGGGGTAGTAAGAGGAATGGATGCTGTTGATACAGGTCACCCAATTTCAGTTCCAGTAGGGAATGATACATTAGGACGTATGTTCAATGTTTTAGGTGAACCAATTGACGGTAAAGGTGAATTAGGAAATGATGTTCCACGTATGCCTATCCATAGATCTGCGCCAACTTATGCAGAACAAATGACAACTACAGAAATCTTTGAAACAGGAATTAAAGTTGTAGACTTAATTTGTCCTTTTATCAAAGGTGGTAAAATTGGGTTATTCGGTGGTGCCGGAGTAGGTAAAACAGTATTGATCCAAGAATTTATTAACAATATCGCAACACAACATGGTGGGTTATCAGTATTCGCCGGTGTTGGAGAACGTAGCCGTGAAGGTAACGATTTATACTATGAAATGAAAGAAAGTGGCGTTTTATCTAAAACATCACTTGTCTTTGGACAAATGAACGAACCTCCAGGAGCACGTTTACGTGTTGCCTTAACTGGTTTAACAATGGCTGAACAATTCCGTGATGGACAAGGTCAAGACGTGTTATTATTCATTGATAACATCTTCCGTTTCACACAAGCAGGTTCAGAAGTTTCTGCCTTACTTGGACGTGTACCATCACAAGCAGGATATCAACCAACTCTAGCAACTGAAATGGGTGCTTTACAAGAACGTATTACATCAACTAAAAAAGGATCAATTACATCAGTACAAGCGGTCTATGTACCAGCCGATGACTTAACTGACCCTGCACCAGCAACAACATTTGCTCACTTAGATGCTAAAATCGTCTTGGATCGTTCAATCGCTGCTTTAGGTATTTACCCTGCAGTAGATCCACTTAACTCTTCATCAAGAGCCTTAGATCCATTAGTTGTAGGTAAAGATCATTATGAAGTAGCTCATGGTGTTCAACAAATCTTACAACGTTATCAAGAATTACAAGATATCATCGCAATTCTTGGGATGGATGAATTAGGTGATGAAGATAAATTAATCGTTGCACGTGCAAGACGTGTACGTAACTTCTTATCACAACCATTTACAGTAGCTAGTCAATTTACTGGTTTAGATGGAAAATATGTCCGTGTAGAAGATACTGTTCAAGGATTTAAAGAAATTCTTGAAGGTAAATGGGATCAATTACCTGAACAAGCATTCCATAATGTTGGTACTATTCAAGAAGCTGTAGAAAAGGCTAAACAAATCGAAAATGACTAAATTTAAGCTAAAAATCATTACACCTCAAGGTATTTACCAAGAAGTGGAAATTGATCAGATAAATCTTGATACAACTGCTGGACAAATAGGTATTTTAGCTCATCATATTCCACTAGCAAGTGGTGTAAAAGTGTCTCAAATGAATTATATTATTGATGGAAAAAGAACATATTTTTCTGTCGCAGGTGGTTTCATTTATGTAAATGAAACAGAAACAACTTTAATTGCTAATGCAATTGAATCACAAGAAGAAATTGATTTAGAAAGAGCACAAGAAGCAAAAAGAAGAGCTGAAGAAAGACTTAAAATACAAAACGATGAAATCGATATGTTAAGAGCACAAGCAGCTTTGCAACGTGCAATTACACGTATTCATGTCAAAGGTTTATAGAGAAGAACTTCCATTCTTCTCTTTTTTTTGTATAATAGTTTTAAGGAGAAAAAAGAATATGAAAAAGAAGTTTATAGGAGTTATTGGGATTGTTATCGTGGTGATAGTGGGAGGTATTTATTATCTTACACGAGAAGAAAAAATTGAATTATCATTAAAAAATAAAAAAGAGATTTTTGTAGAATATGGAAATACAGTTCAATATTCATTTGATGATCTTATTCAAACAAAAGACATAGATAAAGATAAGTTGAAAGAAATAAAAAAAGAAATAAAAATAACAGATAATCTAAAAAATGAAGATCAAAAAGATTATCCAGCAATTGGAAACTATACAATAAATATTAAATATCAAGATCAAAAACTAAAAAAGAAAGTGATTGTTAAAGATACTACAGCTCCTGTTTTTAATGAAATAAATGAAGTTTCATTTGAAGAAGGAACAGAAAATTATGATTTTAATCAAGAAATCAAAGCAACAGATTTAAGCAATGTTGATTTACAATATGATTTATCTTCATTAGATATAAATAAAGCAGGGGATTATCAAATAAAAGTATTTGCGAAAGATAGTTCAGGAAATCAAGCAGAAAAAGAAATAACTGTACATGTAAAAGAAAAACCTAAACAAGAATTATCAGCAGCTAAGATTTATCATGGCGGAGGAAAAGTGATTTGTATTGATGCAGGACATCAAGCACGAGGAAATAGCTCATTAGAACCTAATGGACCAGGTTCATCGACAATGAAAGCAAAAGTGACAACAGGGGCAACAGGATGTGTAACAGGGAAAACAGAATCACAAATCAACTTAGAAGTGGCACTTAAATTACAAGAAGCTTTATCAAATCAAGGTTATACTGTGGTTATGTGTCGTACATCACAAAATGTCGATTTATCTAATGCTCAAAGAGCTCAAATGGCAAATGAGGCAAATGCAGATGCATTTATTCGTTTACATTGTGATTCAAGTGAATCATCTTCTTCTACAGGAACGTTGACACTTGCGCCTTCAACTTCTAATAGATATTGTGCAAGTATTGCAAGTCAATCACAATCACTTTCAAAAAGTATTGTGAATAATATTTGTAAGGCAACAGGTTCTAGAAATAGAGGAGTTTCAATTGTTGATAATATGACAGGTTTAAATTGGTCAAAAGTTCCTGTTACTATTGTAGAAATGGGATTTTTATCAAATCCAGGAGAAGATCGATTACTTTCAAGTGAGGATTATCAAAATAAAATTGTTCAAGGAATTGTAAATGGAATTGGTGAATATTTAAGTTAAGATTAGAAAAAGAGGAAAAAGTAATGGAAAAAGTTACATTAGGAAGAACAGGAATTACAGTGAATCGTAATGGTTTTGGGGCATTACCAATTCAACGAGTAACTGGAGAAGATGCAACAACAATTTTAAGAAAGGCATATGATCAAGGAATTCGTTTTTTTGATAGTGCAAGATGGTATAGTGATAGTGAAGAAAAGCTAGGAAATGCATTAAGTGATGTTAGAAAAGATATTTATATTGCTACTAAAACAGGGTCAACAACCGTTGAAGGATTTTGGCAAGATCTTGAAACAAGTTTAAAAAATTTAAAAACAGATTATATTGATATTTATCAATTTCATAATCCTTCATTTTGCCCTAAACCAGGAGATGGTACAGGTTTATATGAAGCTATGTTAGAAGCAAAAGCTCAAGGGAAAATACATTTTATAGGTTTAACGAATCATCGTTTACCAGTAGCTATAGAAGCTTGTGAAAGTGGATTATATGATACAATTCAATTTCCATTTAGTTATTTAGCTGATCAAAAAGATATTGATTTAGTACATAAATGTAAAGAACACAATATTGGTTTTATTTGTATGAAAGCATTATCTGGAGGTTTAATTAATCGTTCTGATGCAGCATATGCTTATTTAGCACAATTTGATAATGTCTTACCGATATGGGGAATTCAAAAAGAAAAAGAATTAGATGAATTTATTTCTTATCAAACAAAAGCACCTGAACTTACTCAAGAAATTAAAGATTTAATTGAACATGATCGTAAAGAGTTAGCTGGTGATTTTTGTAGAGGATGCGGTTATTGTATGCCTTGTCCAAAAGATATCCAAATTAACCAATGTGCTAGAATGTCTTTAATGTTAAGAAGAGCACCAGCAGCAAGTTGGCTTAATGATCATTGGCAAAATGAAATGAAAAAAATAGAAGAATGTTTAAATTGTGGAAAATGTATGACAAAATGTCCATATCATTTAAACACACCTGAATTATTAAAGAAAAATTATAAAGATTATAAAACATTCTTAAAATAAAAAGATAGACAAAATTCGTCTACCTTTTTTCTTTATAAAGAAAAAGGCCCAGATGGACCTTATGAGACATGTCTAATTGTTATAATTCTTTTATAGTAATAAGAACCAGGTTGAAAATCACTAATTTTAACACAAGCATTTGGATCATTTCCAAAAGTATGCGATCCGCCACCACCACAGTGAATTAAACTTCTAGTACCATCACTATTCAACATTACAATTCCAATATGTGTAACTGATCCAGTTCCAAAGCAAGCTAAATCACCAGTTTGTGAATTTGACCAGCTTACCCCTGAAAACATAGATGAATAACCTGCTGCGGTTGTTCTACCTACAGATTTTCCTGCATGGTTTAAACAATAATAGACTAATCCAGAACAATCAAACATATTTGGTCCATTTGCACCCCAATAATAACGGCATCCTAATTTTGAACGAGCTACTTCATAAATTTTATATCCAAGATTAGAAGATGTTGTGTTATTTGTGTTAGAATTGTTAGTGTTATTGTTTGTATTACTATTAGAGTTATTATTACTTGAATTATTATTGTTGTTATTTGAATTATTATTACCAGTATTATTTGAATTATTGCTATTTGTATTATTTGATGCTGGTGGAGCAGGTCTAGCTGTTGATGGTTTTGTTTCATAAGCTTCAGCATTGAATTTATCAATAGCAGCAGCTAATGATTCACTTGCAGCACCATAATCATATATAGCATCTTGCGTAGAAGCAATTTGTTTTCTTTGTTCTTCTAATAATGTTTCATATTGTACTTGAATAGCAGCTTGTTCTTTCTTTTGTTCTTCTAAAACAGCTTTTGCGTTTTCTAAAGTAACTTTTTGATTTTCAATCTCCTTTTTCTTTTCTAACATTTGAGCAATCAAATCTTGGTCACTTGAAGTAAGTGTATTGAAACTATCTATTCTAGATAACATATCAGTAAAATTATCAGCCCCAAATATATAATTGATAAAAGTATTTTCATTCATATAAGATTGCATGACATACATACGATCTTTTATTTCTTGATTATCTTTATCTATATCTGCTTGGGCATTTTGTATAGATGTTTCAACATATTGAATTTCAGCTTCTTTAGATGAAATATCCGAATTTAATGAATTTAGCTTTTTTTGAACACTGTCTAATGTTTGCGTTGTACTCGCCGCAGCACTTTTTTGATTTTCTAAATCTTTTTTTAACTTCTTATTTTTAGCTTTGAGATAGCTGTTGAATTCTTCGCATGTTTTCTTATTACTATTTGTTAGTTTTCCACTTGCACATAGTGACATATATTTTGATTCATCTTTTGAAAAATCAATAGCTTCTACAGGTTTTATACAATAGCATGTTGATACAAGCATTGTAGATGCAACAAATCCTACAAAATATTTTTTAATTTTCAAACAAAACACCCCCTCATATTATTTATACCTCACTTTCTAAAAAAAGTAAATAAAAGTTGTTTTTATACAAAATAAAAACCTTTAAGCTTATAAACTTAAAGGTTTTCAGTCATTACTAATAAGGTCTAACTGCACAAGTAAATCTACTTACATTAGATGCAATCTTAACAACATCACCTGTTTGTGGTGCATGAATATATTGACCATTACCAATATAAATACCTACATGTCCACTTTTCCATAAGATATCTCCTGGTTGAGCTTGACTTAATGGAATAATTGCTCCAGATTGACCTTGAGATCCAGAATAGTGATCAAGTGAAACACCTGCTTGTGCATAACACCACATAACCAAACCAGAACAGTCAAATGAATTAGGTCCACTTGCTCCCCATACATAAGGACAACCTAATTTAGAATAAGCAGCAGCTACAACTGTAGAACCATACTTATTTGTAGTGGGAACATTTGTAGATGGTCTAATAGTTGTAGAACCACTACTGCTACCTGATGAAGATTGTTGAGTAACAACGACTGATGATAAGAATGAATCTAATGAACTTTGAGTATCAGAAATTTTAGATTGTTCACTTTCAGCAGATGCTAAATCTTTTTGTTGTTTAGCTAATAAATCTTCATATTGAGTTTGTAAAGTATATTGTTCGTTTTGTTGAGAAACAATATTTGCTTTTACTGTTTCAATAGTTGCTTTTTGAGATTCAACTTGCTTCTTTTCATCAGCAATTTTTTCTACTAATTCTTTATCGAATTGAGTGATTTCATTGACACTATCAATTCTTGAAAAGAAATCAGAGAAGTTTGAAGCACCAAAAATAAATTCAATATAACTATTACTATTATTGTATGATTGCATAGCATACATACGTTCTTTAACTTCGTTTTCTTTAGCTGTGATACTTGCTTCTAATGATTTAATTGAACTTTCCAAATAGTTGATTTCTTGTTGCTTTTGTTCAATTTGGTTATTTAAATCAGCAATTTTAGAAACAACGTCATCTAATGAACTTTGAGTATCTGAAATTTTAGATTTAGATTCATCAATAGAACTTTGTAACTGATTGTTTTTCTTTTTTAAGTATGAATTAAATTGTTTACAAGTATTATAATTACTATTAGATAAACTTTTACTAGAACAAAGTTTCATATATTTATCTTCTTGTCCTTCAAAGTTTACTGCATGAACTTGACTTGTAGAACAAAAAAAGGATACTAACAAAGTAAAACAAATCATGGAGATTAAACTCTTTTTCATAACTATAATTCCTCCCGTAGCTATTATCTTATTTTTTTAATCAAAAGTAAATATAAACAACGATAATAATAACATTTTTGACATTGTGACATATTTTATAATGAGGTGAAAAATTTTGGTAAAACATGGAATTGATGTTTCTAAATTTCAAGGGTTGATTGATTGGCAAGAAGTTAAAAAACATATTGATTTTGCAATCATTAGATGTGGGTATGGAAGTAATCTGGAAAGTCAAGATGATCCGTATTTTAAAAGAAATGCGGATGAATGTACACGTTTAAAAATCCCTTTTGGGGTTTATTTATATTCTTATGCAACCAATGAAAGAGAAGCTCTGTCAGAAGCTAAACATGTATTAAGACTCGTAAAGGATTATCAAATGGCCTATCCTGTTTATTATGATTTAGAAGATAATAATACAACAGGAAGACAAAGTAATCAAACAATAGCGAATATTGCACAAACATTTGCTCAAAGACTCGAACAAGAAGGTTACTATGTAGGAATGTATGCATCATTGTTTTGGTTTAGAACTAAACTTACAAGTCCAATCTTTAATGAGTATACAAAATGGATTGCAAGATATAATGATGAACTTAATTATGATGGAGAATATGGTATGTGGCAATATAGCGCTACAGGAAATGTTTTAGGAATTGATACAATGGTGGATCTAAATTATGCCTATAAAGATTTTCCACAAATCATCGAAGAAGGTGGTTATAATAATTTTTCTAATACGAATTTAACAAGGTATAAGATAGGCGATGAGGTAGAGTTTCACCATGTATTTTTAACAAGTGAATCTACGCAACCATTAATGCCATATCGTCATTTTGGAATTATTACGAGAATTGTTCAAGGTGCTAGAAATCCCTATCTTATAGGACAAGATGCCGGCTGGGTCAATGATCAGGTCATAGAAAGAAAGATAAGATATTTAAGTGCACCTGATTATACAGGCAATAGTTTTACAGATGCATTGCGTTCTATTCAAGAAGATGCTTCTTTTGCTAATAGAACAAAATTAGCTAAATTAAATGGAATAGATAATTATACAGGTTCACAAAGGCAAAATGATGAATTATTAAGATTACTTAAAGAAGGAAAATTAAGGACATAAAAAAGAGCTTAGATTCTTTTTTCATAAGCTCTTCTTAAAGCACCACTTTTTAAAGTGATTTCTCCACAATATTTAAAACCATATTTAGTTAAAAAACTTTGCATAGAAAGATTATCATGATGTGTATCCATTCTAACACTATGATAATCTGGATACATAGCAACTACTTGATCTAAAATCGTAGAAGCTAATCCTTTTCCTTTATATTCATTATCAACAGCAATACGATGTACACATATATAAGGACAATTTAAAATCCATTTTCCTTCAATACGGTTATAAGCAGGTTCTCCATGAATCGTTACCATACACGTTCCTAAAATAACACCGTCTTCTTCTAAAACATAAGCTTCATTATTTTCTATATCTTTTTCAATTGTTTCTTCATTAGGATATCCATCTTGCCATTGATCAATATCATTATTTTTGAAATAAGTTTTTGCTTGATTAATAATGTCAATGACACGTGAAATATCTTCGATTTTCGTTGGTCTTAAAATCATTATTTTACCTCCCAAACATACTTTCCTAAATGATATAGACTTTTAGGTTGTTTGTCAAATTGTTTTGTTTACAAATCAAAAGCATTTGTTATAATAGCTGTATACAGAAGGAGGAAATAAAATGGTACTTGATCAAATCAAAGAAATTTTAAAAGATACAATGGATATTGATGAATCAAAAATTACTTTAGATGCTAAATTAAAAGAAGATCTAGAATTAGATTCATTAGATTCAGTTGAGTTAATCATGTCTGCTGAAGAAGAATTTGGAATTGAAATTCCTGATGAAGACGTTATGAATTTTAAAACAGTAAACGATATAGTAAACTATATTGAAGAACATAAATAAAAGCTATAACAAGCATTTCGCTGTTATAGCTTTTTTACTATTCTAAAATATATTTATTCATAAGTGTTTTATTTTTTTCTAAACATTTAAATAAGAATGCTCCAATAATTAAAACAATAAATTCACCAATGAAAACATAGAATGCATTAATCATAAATGGTAATTCTAAAGCTAGATAAAGTTCTAAACCAACGATTAAACCATTGACAACCCCACCAATTAAAGCTCCAGCAAAAACATTTTTAACATAATACATACCAAGACAAGCAATCAATGTTGCAGCTGTTCCAAAACAAATGTCATATAATCCCATTGGAGATGCAAGGTTTGCAAGCAAACATCCAATAGTAAGTCCTGGAATAAATTTCTTGTTGTAACATGCAAGTAAAACAATAATTTCAGTTAAGCGCATTTGCACTGCTCCATAAGCAATTGGTGAAATCAAAATTGTTAAAACTGCATAAGCAGCACCAATCATGGCATTCATTACAATTAATTGTACCTTTTTATTATTCATTTGTAGTCCTCCTCTTCTAAAGTACAGTTAGAAGCCAAATAAAATAAAAAAGATGACAGAGCCATCTTCATTACTTATTCTTAGTTTTTTATACTGGGTTTGGCTCTCGAACCAGTCTTTGACATTATACTAAAACGGGTAGTGAAAATCAATATATTTTATTTTATAATAAAGGTAAGGAGATGATGATTATGTTATGTCCAAAATGTTATAGTTTACTAACAAAAGGAGCCAAATATTGTAATATTTGTGGAACAAGAATACCGCAAGAGGATATCCAAGTAGAAGAAGTAGGTTCAAGGGTTAAAAATAGAGAAAAACATAAAAAAGAAGTGCGAAAAAAAACTAAAATTATTATTTTAGGAATCATAGCACTTGTCGTGGTGATTGCTATGTTAGGATTTATTTTATTTTTTAAAGGAAATAAACCATCTTATTCACCAGATAATCTTGTTAGTCAACATGTTGAAAAACCATTACATTTAGAAAAAAGTAAAGTTACATTAAATATTGGAGATGAATATACCATTCAAACTAATCTTAAATGTACTTATCAATCGAAAAATGAAAAGATATGTATCGTAGATACAAATGGTAAAATTAAGGCTTTATCATCAGGTAAGACAAAAGTAATTTGTACTAGTGAATCTGGTAAAGAAAAAGCCCTTCAAGTTATTGTAAATGAAAAAATAGAAACAACAGTAGAAGAAAATACAGATGAGGATGAATATATATTTGCTCATAGTGATACAGAACTTCTTACAGAAGCTGATTTAGAAAATAAAGATGATTCTCAGTTACGGTTAGGACTTAATGAAATTTATGCCAGACATCATTGTACGTTTAAAACACCTGAGATTGTAGACTATTTTAAATCTAAAAGTTGGTATAGTGCAGACGAAACTTTGACATCAGAAATGATGAATAATCATATGTCAGAGTATTTTAATGAAATTGAATTAAAAAATATTTCCTTTATTCAAGCACATCGATGAAAATAATTTGCATACACTAAATCATAAATGAAAAAATATATGAAAATAGTAATCAAAATCTATAAATTTCATTTTCAATTCATAAAAGATATGTAAAATGAAAGTGTAATCAAAGAAGATTATAAAGTCATTCTTCTCTTAGATATTTTTTTGACAACTATATTCATTGAATGACGTAGGAAAAGTAAGCGACACCCGTTTACTTTTCCTTTTTTTGTTCTTTGAAAATAATTTTCATAAATAAAAAAGAAAATAAGGCAAAATATGAAAGTATTCATCAAAAATAATTGTAAGCATTTTCAAAAGTTGTATTTCTTCAATATTAATGGCACATAATAGTATGATCATTGATTCAGGAAGTACTTGTCAAAGTTGTTGTTCATATATTAATTTAATGCCTTCAAAAGATATTTTACGGTTTCTATAGGTGCATTTGAACATTAGATGGAAATTTACATAATGTGTTTTTAACTCCTGGTAAAAAAAGAGAAAAAAATCAATCAATAGTAGGACATTGGAGTGAAGAATATCTAGATAAAGTTCAAGTAGATGTCTGTGTTTTAGGAACTTCTGGATTATTAAATAGTGATGGACCAACATGTCATTCCTATCAAGAATTAGGAGTTAAAAAGAAAATGATTGAAAAAAGTGATTATGTTTTTGTGGTTGCTGATAGTAGTAAGTTTCAAGAAAAAGGATTATATACAGTTTGTTCTTGGGAAGAAATCGATGGTATTATTACGGATCACGCATCTCAACAAAAGTGTATGAAGATTTAAGTCAAAAGGTTTCTGTTTATATTGGAAAACAAGAATAAAAATTTTTCAAAATAAAAAGTGATTTTTTTAAGATATTTGAACAAAAATAGGAGCGCAATCCCCTTCCTATAAGCGAAGCGTAGGGAGGGGGCTAGCTCCTTTTATAGTTTTTATAAGAGATGTTGTTTTAGACGTGCAGCTGAGAT
>ERZ838225.471-NODE-471-length-55112-cov-6.000636_pt1 | contig 55112 bp, 56 predicted proteins | sample MGYA00519684_ERZ838225 | MGnify/ENA primary metagenome ERZ838225 (study PRJEB31850, sample SAMEA3708829) | human gut metagenome | biome: human gut; feature: human-associated habitat; material: faeces | place: China | collected 2014 ... | reverse complement strand
TAGACGGAAACTTAGTTACTAATGGTGGTAGAGTTATAGGAATAACAACAAGTGCAGGCAGTGTAGAAGAAGCTGCTAAAAAGGTATATAAAAATATAGAGAAAATAAACTTTGAAGGAATGCATTATAGAACTGATATAGGGATTAAGTTTTGTGAAGAAATATCTTTTTAAGTATAAATCTTAAAATTAGATAAAATAGTTAGGGATTTAATTAAAAAATAGATTTTATGGCTTAAATAATAAAATTTAAGTCATAAAATCTGACTTATAATAAGTGACTCGTTACCAGGTTGTTTAAATCATATATTTGAGCAATGTGTTAACGAGCTACCTAGTTAGTATTGTCATTTTAATTATATAAAAAGGGAGAAAAGATATGTTAAGTACTATAAGTTTAGAGTCAAGTGTTAGAAGAATATTAGTTGAAAAAAGACAAGGATTTGACCTTGAAGCTAAAGCTTTAAAAAAGGATTTAATAGAAAGTTTACACATAGATACTATAGAAAACGTAAGAATTTTAAATAGATATGACATAGAAGGAATATATGGGGAAGTATATGAAAATGCAGCAAAAACAATATTTTCAGAGCCTAACTTAGATATTGTTTATCATGAAACACTAGAGTTTAATGAAGGGAAAAGAGTATTTGCTATAGAATATCTTCCAGGTCAATATGATCAAAGAGGAGATTGGGCAGCTCAATGTATACAAATAGTAAATGAAGGTAATAGACCAGAAATAAATACTGCTAAATTATATATATTAACAGGAAATATAACAGATGAACAGTTTGATAAAATAAAAGATTATATAATAAATCCAGTTGATAGTAGAGAAGCTTCTTTAGAAAAACCAGAAAGTTTAAAGATGGAAACAGAAGTGCCTACAGAAGTAGAAATATTAGATGGATTTATAGATTTAAATGAAGAAGGGTTAAAAGTATTTTTAAAGAATAACGGACTTGCTATGACATTAGGGGATTTAGCTCATGTTCAAGGATATTTTAAAAATACTGAAAAGAGAAACCCTACAATAACAGAGATAAAAGTATTAGATACTTATTGGTCAGATCACTGTAGTCATACGACATTTATGACTGAAATAGAAGATGTAAAAATAGAAAATGGTAAGTATACAGATATAATAAAAGAAGCTTATGATATGTATCTTGAATCAAGAAAAAATGTTTATGTAGATAGACAAAAAGATATATGCTTAATGGATATAGCAACTATAGCTATGAAAGAATTAAGAAAACAAGGTAAATTAGAAGATTTAGATGTAAGTGAAGAAATAAATGCTTGCAGTATAAATGTTGATGTTGAAATAGATGGAAAAGTAGAACCATATTTAGTAATGTTCAAAAATGAAACGCACAACCATCCAACAGAAATAGAACCATTTGGTGGAGCTGCAACTTGTTTAGGTGGAGCAATAAGAGACCCATTATCAGGAAGAAGTTATGTATATCAAGCAATGAGAGTTACAGGAAGTGCAGATCCAAGAACAACTTTAGAAGATACATTGCCAGGTAAGCTTATGCAAAGAAAAATAACTACTGAGGCTGCTCATGGATATAGTTCATATGGTAATCAAATAGGACTTACAACTGGTCAAGTTGCAGAAGTTTATGATGAAGACTTCGTTGCAAAAAGAATGGAAATCGGTGCAGTAATAGCTGCAGCTCCTAAAGAAAATGTAGTAAGAGAAGTTCCACAAAGTGGTGACATAGTTATACTTCTTGGAGGAAAAACAGGAAGAGATGGATGCGGAGGGGCTACAGGTTCATCTAAAGAACATAGCGAAGAGTCTATGCTTGCTTGTAGTGCAGAAGTTCAAAAAGGAGATGCTCCTAATGAAAGAAAGATACAAAGATTCTTCAGAAATAAAGAAGTAGCACAAATGATAAAAAGATGTAATGACTTCGGAGCAGGTGGAGTATGCGTTGCTATAGGAGAAGTTGCAGATAGTTTAGATATAAATCTAGATTTAGTTCCTAAAAAATATGATGGACTTGATGGAACTGAAATAGCTATATCAGAATCACAAGAACGTATGGCAGTAGTTATAAATGATTCTAATAAAGATAAATTCATAGACTTAGCAAGACAAGAAAACTTAGAAGCAACTCATGTAGCTACAGTAACTGATACTGGATATATGAGAATGTTCTGGAATGGTAAAGCAATAGTTAATATGAGTAGAAATTTCATAGAAACAAATGGAGTTAAACAAACTACTAAAGTTCATGTTGATAAAGTTAACGAAGAAAGCACATTCTTTAAAAGTGAGTTAAAAAAAAGAGAAAGTGAATTAGCTATAGAAGAAGATATAAAAGATAAATTTATGGAAGTATTATCAGACTTAAATGTTTGTTCTAAAAAAGGATTAGTAGAAAGATTTGATAATACAATAGGTTCAAATACTGTACTTATGCCATTTGGTGGTAAGTATCAAGCAACAGAAGCTCAAGGTATGGTAGCAAAAATACCAGTACTTGGTGGAGAAACTAATACTTCAACAATAATGACATATGGATATAACCCTAAAATAGGAAAATGGAGCCCATTCCACGGTGCATTATATGCAGTAGTTGAATCTGTGTGTAAAGCTGTGGCTATTGGGGGTAAATATGATTCGATAAGACTTACTTTACAAGAGTATTTCGAAAAACTTGGGGATAATCCTACAAAATGGGGTAAACCATTTGCAGCACTTTTAGGTGCATATTATGCTCAAAATAGACTTGGTATACCTGCAATAGGTGGAAAAGACAGTATGTCAGGAACATTTAAAGATATAGATGTACCACCAACATTAGTATCATTTGCTGTGGATACTGTGGATGCAGAATATGTAGTATCACAAGAATTCAAGAAAACTAATTCACAAGTTGTAATGTTATCAACAGATAGATTAGAAAATGATGTAGTTGACTTTGAAATGTTAAAGAAAAACCTAGATAAAGTAACAGAACTTATACACAATAAACAGGTATTATCAACATATGCACTTGGATTTGGTGGTATAGGGGAAGCTATAAGTAAAATGGCATTTGGTAATAGAATAGGATTTAAGTTTAATGAAGGTGTAGAAGATTTATTTAAACCGAACTATGGAAATATAGTACTTGAATTAGCAAGTGAAGATTTAAGTTTATTAGATGGATATAACTATATAGTACTAGGATCTACAACAGAAGAACAAAGTATAATAATAGAAAATGAAGAAATATCATTAGAAGAATTATATAATGCTCATTGTGAAACACTAGAGCCTATATTCCCAACTAAGTCAGTAGATATAAAAGAAAAGATAGAGACTATAAACTTTATATCTCAAGGTGAAGCTAAAAAATCATCTATAACTATAGCGAAACCAAGAGTATTCATACCAACGTTCCCTGGAACAAACTGTGAATACGACTTACAAAGAGCTTTTGAAAAAGCAGGAGCAAACACAAATATAGAAGTGTTTAAAAACTTAACATATAAAGATATAGAAGACTCTATAGAAACTATAGTTAACCAAATACGTAAGTCACAAATAATAATGTTACCAGGAGGGTTCAGTGCAGGTGATGAGCCAGATGGTTCAGCTAAGTTTATGGCTACAGTATTTAGAAATCCTAAAGTTGCTGAAACGATAAATGAATTCTTAACTAAGCAAGATGGATTAATGCTAGGGATATGTAACGGATTCCAAGCACTTATAAAACTTGGGTTAGTTCCATATGGTGAAATAAGAGAAACAAGCGTTGATGCACCTACATTAACTTATAATAACATAGGTAGACATCAATCTAAGATAGTTAGAACAAGAATAGCTTCGAACAAATCTCCTTGGTTAGCGGCTACAGAAGTTGGAGATACTCACAGTATAGCAATATCTCATGGAGAAGGTAAATTTGTTGCTAATGAAGAAGTTATGAGACAGTTAATAGCTAATGGTCAAATAGCTACTCAGTATGTAGATTTCAATGATAATGCTACATATGATATAGACTTCAATCCAAATGGTTCAACTTATGCAGTTGAAGGTATAACAAGTGCTGATGGTAGAATATTTGGTAAAATGGGTCATTCTGAGAGAATTGGAGAGCATGTAATAAAGAATATAATAGGTGAAAAGGATCAAAAGATATTTGAATCTGGAGTAAATTACTTTAAATAAGAATCAAGAAAAGAATAGTATATTGATTTATCAATATGCTATTCTTTTTTTATGTAAAAATAAAAAATAAAATGCAACTCTATTAATATATCGTGCATCTAATATATGTAATCATGATTACAAGGGAGGATATAATGATTGAAAATATAGCAATAAAAAGGATAGGTTTTCTTAATAAAAAACAAAGAGAATATACGGAATATAAATTAGTACAACAAGCTCAAAATGGATGCGATGAATCTTTTGAGAAGTTGATAAACTCCTATAAAGAGTATTTATACAAGACTGCATTCTTATATGTTAAAAATGAGCATGATGCATTAGATATTTATCAGGAAACAGTGTATAAAGCATACATAAATATTCAAAAGCTTAGAAATACTAAATTTTTTAAAACATGGATAATAAAAATACTTATAAATAATGTAAATATGAAAAATAGGCACTATAACAAGTTTCAAGATGAGCCAGTAGAAGATTACATAGGGGAAATTGAGTATTCTAATATAGAAGAGAATATAGATTTATATGATGCAATTGATAGATTGGATGAAAAATATAAAACTCCTGTTATACTTCAATATTTCCATGATTTGACCATATCACAAATTGCAGAGATTATGGAATGTAATGAAAATACAGTAAAGTCAAACATAAGACGGGCTAAGAAGAAGTTATATGATATATTGAAGGAGGAAAAATAATGAGCAAGTTTGATGATATAAAAATGCCGGATAATATAGATGAAGTAACTAAGAATGCAATAAGAAGAGGGAAAACTAAAAAACATAGACATAGAAGAATGAACAAGGTCGCAAGTATATTAGCTATAGGATGGGTAGGAATTTTTGTTGGGTTTCCAGTTATAGTAAAGGCTTTACCTAATATAGAAAGTTTAATAACTAGCTTTATAGAAAGTGCATTACCACAATCGCATGTAAATAAATTGAAAGATGAAAGTAATGCAAATAATATAGTGGTTAAAGATGAAAATGCTATAATAACGTTGGAAAAAAGCGTGTTAGATAGTCAAATTTTTGTTGCAAGTATGACTATTGAAAGTGATTTTTTGAAACAATATGATGAGAATGATTTAAGGTATAATTTATATGCAAACACACATATTAGTATAGGCGATAAGGATAATTTAGTTGGTGGAGGTCCAGATATAATTAAAAAAATAGATGAGAATAAAGCAACTTTAGTTGTAAGTGCTTATGTAGGTGATACAGAAACAGATAATAATATAGATGTATATATAAATTTGGAAAATTTAGAAATAAAGTCAAATGAATGGAAAAATGAAGATAGAAAAGAGCTAAAAGGAGATTGGAAGTTTTATATCAACGTAGAAAAAGAAAATACTATAGAAAAAATTGATGTAAAAGATAGTGTTAATATTGAAGATAATGTTATGACATTTGAAAGCTTAGAAATAACACCTTTAGCAACTTATATAAAGCTAACATATGATGAAACATTGGATAATAAGTGGCATTTTGGGCGATATAAAATAGTAGATAACAACGGGAAAGAATATAGATATTCTCAAATTGATGGTCATACATATGAAGGTAAATGGAATATTAAACTAGCGATATATGATGATTTATCTAATATAGAAAGTTTAAGTATAACTCCTTATACAGAAGATACATTTATAGAAAGTAAAATACATAATCAAGATACAATAAAGATGGTAACGACAATGGAGCAGAATAGTGAAATAGAAGATAAAATTTTTTCTAGAGATGTAGAGGAAAGAGATTTAGATGTAGATACAAAACCTGCACATAAGTATGAGGGTGAAAAAATTAGTTATCACTTAGATATAGACAAAGAAAGAAAATTTTATGCTATTGATGAACTAATAGGAAAAGAAATTCAAACAAGTAAACAAAGTAGTGTTACTATTAAAGATATAAAAGTTGACAATAAAAATACGGTTGTAACATTAAAGATAAATGGAGACTATGCAATCCTTAATCAAATAGTTTTATTTGATGAAGATATGAGAGATACTTATAGCGGTATATATGTAACACATAAAGGCAAATGGCCATCAAACACTCATTGGAATAATGCTAAGGACGAGTATTATAGTAGTGGTTTAGCTACATTTATTATTGACAAAATAGATGTAAATAAGAAGTATAAATTGGCAGTTCCATTACAGAAAGAAATTAATTTAAACAAAAACTACACTATGAATGTTAAAATAAAATAATAAGTAAGAATAAGTTACATTAAAGAGTGATCTATTTTTATAGATCATTTTTTAATACAAAATAAATTAACTCGTTGTGCTAATTAAATATGATTATTGAAAATACTAGAGCCTAGTAAACTATATTTTTATAGTTCAAAAACTTTATATAGTAATTTCAATATGTGTAGTAAAATAACTAGCACAATAGATTAAATTAATAGGAGGTTAAGAAAGAAAGAAGAAATCTATAACAGATAATGAATGTATCAAAGAGTCCTAGTATTTGTTAATTTTATTATAATTTTACTTCTTTTTTCTTATAACTATATCATTGTTTTCAAATATAACTTCAACTACTCTATCTTTTTTACTCATATTCATTTATTACTCCTAGAACCTTACCGATAATTCTATATTTGTATTTATTCAAAGGATACATTTGTTTTTGATGTTTAGGATTAGAACTACAAGGATTAAGGTATATAAAATTTTCATCTTTAGAGAATATTTTGAATGTAGCATAATCATTTTCAATACATATTATCGAAGGTGTACAATTTTCAACATGAGATGTTTTTTGAACAAGTATATAATCACCATTTTTATATATTTTATTCATACTATCTCCATTTACTTTTAGAATAAAATATTTATCTTTCCCTAAAGATAAATATTTTTTAGGAATTTTAAAATATTTATCAATATCATCAAATGTAAATGATGGATAACCAGCAGATACATCAGCTAAAATTGGAATATCACTAAATTTATTATCTGATAGATTTGTTAAATGTTTATACTTAGGAGCATTAAAAATTATAATATTATTGTTAGTATAGAATTCAATATCTATGCTATTTACATTTTTGTTTTTACAATAGTATGAACTAACAATATCAAATTGAGATAATTCTTCAGAGTATTCTTCAGTTGAATCTAAATTATTATCATATTCAAAATAGTTATTAATTGTATCTGATATTTCTTTAGTAAATAAATTCATTTTTTTTTCAATTTCTAAATTCAATAAAGCGGGATTTTTGCTTTTTAACTTAATATTGCCGAAAACTAAAGAATCCAAAGAACAATTGAAAACTTTTGAAATCTCAACTAAGGTATAGAAATTGGGTTCTACGATACCTTTTTCATATTTAGATACAGTTTGTTTTGACACATTTATTTTTTTTCCGAGTTCTTCTTGAGATAATTGAGATTGTTTGCGAATCATTTTTAAATTATCTGGGAATTTATTTATTTTCAATTAAATCACCACCTTAATATATTAGTATTTTACACAGTTATATAAATAAAAGTAATATAAAATACAGTAGTCGCATAAAATATAATTAAAATAGTTGACTAGTATGCTAAAAAATGATACTATAGAATTATAAATGACAAAAAAATACATTTTACGACGGAAATAAAAATAAATTAAGTCAGAAAAATGTCCATGCAAAACATACATTTTTAAAAAATTTGCATAAGTGTATACTTTTTTAAGGGGAGAGATATTATGGATGATAAGATAAAAAAGTTATATATGAATGGATTTACTTATATTGAAATTGCAAAGCAACTTAATACAAGTGAAATAAAAATTAAACATATAATTGATATAAGATTAAATAATTATAAAGAATTACATTTAAGGAATAAGTTAAAAAGGGATAATTTATATAAATCTTGTAACTTTGATATAAAAGATTTATATGTAGTTGGATATAATGCTAGGGAAATTGCAAATAAACTAGGACATAAATATGAAAATGTTCAGAAATATATTCAAAGAAACTTAAAAGAGTTCAAAGAGATAAATAAGCAAAATAGAATAAAGAATGAAGAATATAAGAAACAAATACATAAAGAACATATAAAGATTTTATATACAAAAGGTTATAATGCTAAAGAAATAGCAGAACTGTTAGTATATACTCATTCATATATGAGAGAGTATATAAGTAAAAATTTAAGTGAATATAAAATAGAACATAAGAAAAATAGAGTAATAAAAAAAGAAATGATAAGAGCAGTTGATAATATGAATAACTCATATATAAGCAATAGTGCTATATTGGAATGGAATAGACAAAGTTATGATTATAATGAAAACGGAAATATAGTGTTTAATGAAAAACATGGAGCAAGACCTTTAGATTTACCCAAAACTTTTTACAATACTATATAAAAGCCTATCAAATTAATTGATAGGCTTTTTTTTTGAAAGGTTGTGATATATGTGAAATGGGAAATTTATAAAAATTTAAAATTTCTTAGGCAAGAAAAAAATTTAACAGTTGATGAATTATCTAAATTATCGGGAGTATCAAAAGCGAAGATACTTTCTATAGAAAGAGAACTTTCTTTCGAGCATAATATAGAAGATATAGCAAGGTTAGCTTTAGTATTAGATGTAACTGTAGATGATTTTGTGTGTCAAAAGTTCTATGAAGAATAGAGGTGATTTTGTGGAATTAATGATTTCAAGGAATGTAAGAAATTATAGAGAAAGTAATTCTTTAAGCATAAAAGAAACATCAGAAAAAATAAAAATCAATTATAAGATGGCTCAAAATATAATATCTTGCAATAGAAATAATATTAGATTAGAAGCAGTTTATAATATAGCGAGGTCTTTAAATATTAGTATAGATGATTTGCTATTTAAAAATATATTCAAAAATTAATTTATGAACCCAATACAACGCAAGAAAGAGGTGTAACTTAAGGATGACAATTATTGTCCAAAATGTAAATCAAGACATAAAAATGCATAGAATATGGGACTAAATATGAATTATATGAGTAATAAGGAAAAAATTACAAAATATCATTGACGAACTGACATATTTTTGATTTTATATATAAAAATATATTGAAATGTATTTAAATGTATTGAAAATAACAAATTAAAATAATAGATTTGGGAGAGTATGTTATGAAAAAATTATTCAATATGGATGCAAAGAAAAGAAATATAATAGTTGCAAGTATATTAGGAGTTACTATAGGTGGATTAAGTATGTTTGGATTAAATCATAAAAATAAAGAGTTAGTTCAAAAAGAAAAAATACAACAAGAAGAATTAGCACAACAAGAATCAGAAGAAAACAATAAAAATAAAGATGAAGAAGAGCTAAAAGCAGAAGTAAGTAATGAAGATGAAGCAGTTGAAGAAAAAATTGCAGAAGATATAAATATCGAAAAAGAAGAAACTAATGTAGTAAATAATGTAAATAATGCTAAAACAACGACTACACAACCAAATACTGTAAGTAGAAATAAAGAAACTGCAACACAATCAAGTAATTCAAGTACTACTAAAGAAACTACTACACAAGTAACTATTTCAAATAATAACAATAATAACAAGGAAAATACAAAACCAAGTGCATCATCAAACGATGATTCTTATTCAAATGTTGATTGGGATAAGGTAGGAGAAGTATTTGAAAACTCAAATTGGACTCAAATTGGTTCGGGGTATATAGACGGTCCGAATGGAAATACTTGGGAAAAGTATGAAGGTGCTTATGATGGAGATATAAAATCTGAAAATATTTATGGTAAATAATAAAAAAGAGATATTCAAATTTTATTTGAATATCTCTTTTTTTATTTAATTGATAAGATTTGGAGGTGTAAATATGAAAGTATATAAAAAAATATTAAGTATTTTATTATTAGTTGTATTAAGTTTTAATACTGTAATTGCTTTAGAAGCGAGAAGTGCTAAAATAGAATATATTGGAAAAGTTACTTCATCTACAGGTTCAACGGTAGGTAGATTTAAGGTAAATGGACAGTGGGCATTTTGTGTAGACCATGCTAAAACTAGTCCTCCGAGTAATACTTCGTATGACTCGGGTTCTATTTATAATAATGAATCAATAAGAGCTATTTTATATTATGGATATGGAGGTATAGGAAATGAAATAGGTACTAGTAATGATGCATGGGTTGCAACAACCCTAGCCTTAGATTCAGTAATGAATAATAATGATTCAGCATATCGAAGAAAGATACCTGGATATTCTATTTTAATGGATCATGCACAAAAAAAGGATGCACCAAGTACAGATGCTTCTTTTAGCAAAAGTAGTGTAACTAGTTCTGTATCGGGAGATAGGCAAGTATCAGAAACTATAACTTTTAATGCTGATTATAGAAATTCAATTACTTTAGCTGTTCAATCGGGAACTACTATAGTAGTAGATGGTAAGTCATATACAAATGGAAATGTAACTATTAACGGTGGACAATCATTTTATATAACAGCACCTTTAGACTATTCAAACAATGTAGTTTACTCTAATATAAAACCTTCTCTAAAAATATATCAATCTATATTGTATATGCCAACCAGCTCTAAATATCAAAGGTTAGGACAGGGAATGGAACAAGACCCACCTCCGATACAAAATTTAAGTGTTGAGTTTAAGGCAAGGCAAAGAAATATTACAGTTTTACATAAAAATAGGCATGATGGAAGTATATTACTCCAAGAAAATGATAAAAAAAATATAGGTTCAAATTACACTTATTATCCTAAAAATCCATTATATAAAGATGGAACTACATTTATACCAGAATCAACTAATAGTAAATCTGGAACTGTGCCGAATCAAGACTTAACAATAGAGTTTTGGTACAATGCACAACAAAATATAACTATACAACATATTGACAATAGAGATGGAAGTATAATAAGTCAAGAAAATGAGAAGAAAAATCGAGGGGAACAATATAGTTATTCTCCTAAAAACGATTTAAAAAAGGGTGATTACACATATAGACCTATTTCAAATCAAGTACAATCGGGAACTGTTGGAAATAGTGATATAACAATCAAGTTCTATTATGATGTTCCTCTGATTAAAGCAGGACTTAAAAAGATTCAGATATATACTGAACAAGCTGATAAGGGACTACCTGTAAAGGTAGAGATAGATAAAAAGTATATCTATGATGAAAATATAGCCGATATGAGCAATTCAAAAATCAAATTAGGCTTATATGATAATAGTAATAATGAAGTAATTTCAAAAGAGTTTACTGCGAAAACATTACCCGAAATGTTAGACATGACAATACCTTCAACAAAGCTAAAAAAAGATTCAAGTAAATCATATACTCTAAAAATAGAGGGGTATGATTCAAATATGGTTGATGTAATAAGTAATGCAATGAGTTTAACTACAGATGGTTATACATCAAGTGAAAAAATAATAAAAGTAGATTCTTCAAAGCAAGATAATTTATCATATCGTGGAGTTGTAATGACTGAAAGAGAAGTCGGAAAAAATATGAAAGTTTATTATGAAACATTAGATATTCCTTTAGAAAGAATAAAAAGAATGAGAACAGGGTATGGATTTGAAGTGCCTTTAGATTTGACTTATATAAATGAGATAGGGTCAAATGATTTAGATTTTTCTTTTGATTTTAAAGCGCAAGATGAAATAGTAGATAAAAGTTACATTGAGTATAGTAGCAAAAATGGTGTATCTACAGTAGCTTTAGAAAATACTAGTAAAAAATCATCTACTAATAACAATGTAACTATATCAAAACAAAAATTTGAACTTCAACATATAAATGTTGAAAAAAGAACTGGTGCTTTATTTAATGACAATCAAGTAAATAATCAAGATTCAAGAATACAATATGACCTAATAGATGGTGGAAGAAAGTTTTACTTACCTATTTGGGCGAGGATTGGTGATTATCAAGCAAATGTAGAAAGTACAAAAGATATTGGTATAAATAAAATAAATGTAGAAATAGGATATGATATTAATATATATGCACATATGTATGCACATATGGATTCAGAATCTATTTTAGATGATGCAATTATTTTAGAGCCGATTGATTCAGATAACCCATTCCCTAATGGAATACCAAAAGGATGGACAAAAGAAAATCTAGACGCATTAAATGAAATGTTAGATGAGAAACTTAATAAAGGTAATTTAAGTATGTCTAGCATTTTTGGAAAGAAAAAATAAAAGTATATAAGTATTAAAATAGAACTTGGATTAATCTAAGTTCTATTTTATTGAAAATTGTTCCCTGAGAACAATTTTTAAGTTTATATATCGTAAAATTTTGAATTTCTGTGAAAGGAGTGAAAATGTGCGAGGTTTTATTTTAAATATGATTATGGTATTTGTGGGATTTTATTTGACTGTAACGGGAATGTTTTTGTCAATGGAGAGTTTCAAAAGAAATACTATAATCTTAACAATGATTGAGTCAGCAAAAATAGCAAGTGTCGTAAATTTAGATGATAGTGCAAGAGTTGAAGAAAACTATGTAGATGTTATAGACATGACATTTGAAGAAAATTTTGAAAAGTTATTTTATAAAAATTTAAATATAGATATTAATATTAAAGATATATCGTACAAGTATTTACGAGATAAAAATAACAAAATTAAGGCAGTAAGTGTTAAAGTTACTGATAGTAATGACACAGATTATAGAACCGTTTTGAAAGAAAATACGACATATTAAAATATATAAATGAAAGGATAAAAAAATATGAGTTTAGTAAATGATAATGTTTTAGATGAAATAAAGAGAGATTTAAAAGAGAATTATCCCGAGTTATACTTAGATGCATTTTTAAACATAGAAGCAAGGGAACTTATAAAAGATATATTAAAGAAAAAGCATAGTTTACTTTTAAAAGATGAAGAACGCTTAGAGTATGTAGTCCAAGAAACCGTAGGACTTGGGGTTATTGATGATATATTAACTAAGCATCCGTTAGTTACAGATATTTCTTACAATGCAACAGATTTAACTATAGAAACACCCGAAGAAAAGTTTGTATATAATGGAGAAGTTGAAGAAGATTATATAATAAAAATAATACAAAAATTCGCAAATGCCGTAGGTAAAGAATTTACGCCCAAAAGCCCGATATTAGATGCATCATTTAGTAATTTAAGAATAAATGCAGTTCATAAAGTAAATTCCCCATATGGAACAACAATGTCAATAAGGGTTACAAGACCTCGCCTTGCTTTAAATATAGATAACTTTGAAAACTTTGCTCCTATGTATGTATTAGACTTATTTAAAGCCATGATAGAAGTCGGAAGTAACATAGTTATTTCGGGTGAAGTTGGAACGGGTAAAACAGAGCTACAAAAACTATTAGTTGGATTTATCCCTTTTGACCAAAAGATAGTTACAGGCGAGGACACACTAGAAGGACATTTTAAGACGCTATATCCCGAAAAAGATATAATAAGTTGGCTTACTACAAATAATGTTTCATTTACGGATTTAATTAAGGCGGCACTAAGAAACAATCCAGCATGGATTATAATTTCTGAAACTAGAGGTAAAGAAGCATACGAGATGATTCAATCTGTTTTATCGGGACATAGAATTATAACAACTGCTCATGCAGTAAATGCAAAAGCAACACCTACAAGATTTGTGAACATGGCAAAACAAGGGTATCAAGTTGACGAAGAAGCACTTAGAGGTGATATTTATAGATATTTCCATTTTGGGATTCATATAAAAAAGAAAAAAGTAAATGGAAAAACAGTTAGGTATCTTTCTGAAATTGTTGAATACTTAGACGGTGAAAAAACAAATACGGTATTTGAAATGAAAGTTGAAGATGATAAGTTTATACCACAGATAGGTACATATAGTAATGATTTTAAAAATAAATTAATTGAATTTGGTTCAATTTATAAAGGCTTACCATGTTACAACTATTAGTAATCTGAATAAGAAAAGGAGGATAAGTCATTGATTTTCAAAAAGAAAAAAATATTAACTATAGACGAGTTAAATGCTTACAAAATAGCATATGGTAGTCCATTAAAAAGAAAAGAATTATTTTTCTCTTTAATGATTCCATTTGTAGTAGCATTTTTCTATACATTTATTTTGTTTTATAATTTGTGGCTACCACTTATAACAGGTATTTTAGCAATGATATACTCATATGCATATATCATTCCACAACAAGTAAAGAGGGGTTATGAAAATAATGCTTTTCGTGAAAAGAATAATTTTGTAAATAATATGACACAGATATTAACTAACAATGAAAAGACAGTATTACAAGCATTAAAAACTGTTGCAGACAGAGCCAATGGAGAATTTAAAGAAGATTTATTAAAGTTACAAGCAAAAATTGTTGATGGGAGTAATCAAGATATTCAAGATTCTTTTCAATGGTTAGCAAACAAATATGAAAGTGATGTAATATTCTCTTTATATGTAGAGCAATTAACTACACTTGTAATTGAAGGTAGACATAATATAGAAACTCTAAAAGACATTAAAACATATCACAATGAAATAAAAAAAAGACAAGAAAAGTTCTTTATTCAAAAACAACAAAAAGAATGGGAATTTAAGTTTATGTGTAAAGTAGGACTTCTTTTTATAGGTACTATAACAATGTCGTTTGGATTTAGTCAATTTATAGAAGTATATGCACATAATCTGATTGGGTGGGTATCTAGTGTTATATACCTATTTATATTAGCAAAAACATACCATGAATTCTTAAATAGAATGGGTGATGATAGTATTATGGAAGTACAAGTTTAAATTGGAGGTGTATATTTAAAAATGGATTTTATCACAAGGGAGAATGTAGTTTTACATGAAACGATATGGCATAAGTTAGCAGAGAAAAATTTATATAAAATGCTTAAAGAGTTAAGATATACTGATGAAATGTTTATTAACTATCAAAAAAATAGATTTAAGAAATGTTCAGTATTTTTAATAGTTGGTGTAATATTATCATTTATACAACCGTATTTAATTCTAGCAGGAATTGCTTTAGCATTACTTCAATGGACTAACGAATATAAAAGAGTAAAGAGAATTTATAATAACTCATTATTTCAAAAGCAATTAACATTTTCTAAATTTACAAGAATGTTAATACCATACTTACTTCAATCTAATTCTACTTTATACAATGTATTTAACAAAATGTTGCTTAGATTAGAAGAAGGATATGTAAAAAGTAGTTTAGAAAATCTTATAATTGAGATGAATGATAATCCAAATTCAGAAGAACCTTTTAAAAAATTTGCATTAACTGCTTCGGGAACTGACCAAGCAGTTTTATTTATGACAACATTATATGATTATCAACAAAATACATTTGATAGTTCTATTATTGAAGAACTAGGTAAAATGGCTAGTGAACAATTATTTAATGGAGTTGATGAAATAATAGATTTCAAATTAAGAAAATTTAATATGTTCCCTACTAAAATAACAATGCTTAGTTTAATAATTGTTTTTGGATATATGATTTCAACATTTATCAACTTATTTAAAGATTTTTTAATAGGAACATAATATAAATTTTAAACATGAAAGAATAATTAAAAAAGAGGTGATATTTTGTTAGAAAGTAATATAATGATAAATGTAAAATTGTATATATTTGCAATAATGACTACATTTATAGTTGCAATATCTATATTCTGTTTTGAAATACAACAAGTTAATAGTTTTAGGCAATATGTAGACGCTCAAATAGAAAGAAATGGTGGCTTAACTATAAATGCTATGAGTAATATAGACGATTATAATGAAAAACATTACAAAGGAAGATTTAGAGTAAGTAGTAATCAACTAAATCAAAAACTCCCTTTTGGCTCTATAGTTGACTATCAAATAGTAGGGGAGTATAAAATTTTATTCTTCAATCTTGGTACTCAAAGTTATCCAATTAAAGGGTCATCAATTTCACTTGTAAGATAAAAGAAGTTAGTTGAATCAAAAGACATAAATTTATGTCTTATTTTTATGTAAAAAAATGTTCCCCGAGAACAAATTTTATTAGTTAGTAAAAAATAAATTATTAATATGAAAAGGAGAGAATTAGAATGTTAGACCAAAATACGGATAGAGGTTCATGGGCAATGATAACCTTAGTAGTAGCAGGAATTGCATTATTATTAGTAAAGGCAGGTTCAAATGAAATAGGACAATTAATATTAGATAATATAAAAGTATTATTTACAGGATGATAATTGAAAGGAGAGTATTAATACTCTCCTTTTTTTTAAGCTAAATGTAGTATGTATTTTTATTCAAATAAATTAAAAGGAGAGTAAAGAAATGTAAATGAATCATAATATTGGAATTGTATTTATATCACTATTAAGCATAGTAGTATTATATATACTACTATATATAAACCTAAAAAGTAGACAGGTAATAGAATAATATTTTGATTAAAGGAGAGTTTCAATACTCTCCTTTTTGTATATAAGTGAAAGACTTTTTAACAAATATAAAAGAAGAAAGGGTGATTAACTATGGCCAAGCCTAATAGTAAAGAATTTAAGAGAGTAAAAAATATAGCAGAGATGTTATTAAACTCAGAAGGTGTAGAACATGATGAATGGTTATATGAACAATATTTAAAAGTTCAAGATAAATATTCAGAAATCTTTGAAGATGCTCTGAGTTTCTATTTAGCACATAAAAAATCAGATGAAAGAAAACCGTTCTTAGGAACACAATCAACAAATAATACTGAGGATTAGAAAATATTTTGATGTAGTAAAGGAGCAATTTGAATGATATATATAAAGTTTACAGTAGATAGCAGATTAAAAAAAATTATATCTTCAAATAAAAAATATTCATTACAAGAGGCATCTTCTATATTAGAAAAATTAGAAGAACATACTAAAAATAATAAAAGTATTGAATCTGTAGAATATTCAATACTAGAAAATCAAGACTTATTATTTAGAGATAGGTATATTACTAAAAATGGAAATCAAACCGATATAATACTACTTGTTAAAGAAACATTAGATACAGTATTTAGAGATTATCCTCAAGGAGAAAAAGATTTATTGCTAAATAAACTTGATAAGGCAATGAATGAGAATATAGATTCAAGTTATGAAGAAAGACAATATGGAATAGAATCAGAGTTTAAGCAGGAGGAAGAAGAAAGAAGAAATCAGTTAGAGTTAGAACTTAAGCAGGAAAAAGAAGAAAGAAGAAATCAGATAGAATTAGAATTTGAGCAAGAAATCGAAGAAAAAAAGAATCAGCTAGAGTTAGAGTTTAATCAAGAAAAAGAAAAGATAAATCAGTATTTAGAATCAGAACTTAATCAAGAAGAAGAAAAAATAAGTCAGTATGTGGAATTAAAACTTAAGCAGGAAGAGGACAAAAGGAATCAAATAGAATTAGAGCTTAAGCAGGAAAAAGAAGAAAAAAGAAATCAGTTAGAGTTAGAACTTAAGCAGGAGGAAGAAGAAAGAATAAATCAGATAGAATTAGAGCTTAAGCGGGAAAAGGAAGAAAAAAGAAATCACTTAGAATCAGAACTTAAACAAGAAATCGAAGAAAAAAGAAAACAATTAGAGTTAGAACTTAAGCAGGAAAAAGAAACTATAAACAATATGAAAAATAACTTAAAAAAAGATTTAAATAAAGAAAAGTTATTAAAGAAATATATAAAAAAAAATGAAAAATTAAAAAAGACAATGTATAAAAGAAATAATATTGTATTCAGCATTTCAAAAATAATATTTATGATTTGTTGCATTATAATAGGACTTTCTTTATATAAAAATTTATTAAAACTATAGAAAAGAGGTATTAAAAATGGTTGAAAATTTAGCGAATTTAGCGAATGAAATGATTTCATGGTTACAAATGATAGCAGTACCAGCAACAGGAGTTACATTAGCGATTGGTGGATTTAATCATATGTTTGGTGGTAGAAATGGTTTTGAAAAAGCGAAACCATGGTATATTGGAAGTGCAGTAGGATTAGTAATTGCATTAGGTGCAACTAGCATAACATCATTTTTACAAAGTAAAATAACATTTTAGTATCAACAAAAATAATATAAGTATATGAAAAATACAAGAAGAACTTTCATTTAAAAGTTCTTTTTGTATTTTATGAAAATATATACTATAGTATTAGATTGTAGGTGGATTTATTTTGGATTTAGATATGAAAAAATTTTTAGAAGATAAGAATTTAGATAAAAAAGTTAGTGAAAAGTTATTAGATGATAAGTTTATAAAAAAAATAGCAATAACAATTTTAGTTGGAACAATGTCATTTCTAAATTTATTGATGGAATTTACAACAAAATCAATAGGAGCTTTACTTGGTGGAGATAAGCCAAGTATATTTGGGATGTTTAATTTTTCATATATGCTATATTTTTTTCCGATATATTTAATTGTAATAGGAATAGTTTTATTTGCTAGTGCAAAGTTAGTTCTAAACTTAAAAAATTCATTTGAAAGTATTGAAGATGGACAAAAAGGGACTGCATCATTTACTACAAGAGAAGAGATAGATGAACAATATAAATCTGTTCCACTTCGTGATGAAACTTATGAAGGTGGAGGAGGTGTTCCTATAGCTTGGAATAAAGAAAAGAATGTTATCTATATAGATGATAGTCCTGTTAATAATCTGATAATAGGAACAACTAGAAGTGGTAAAGGTGAAACTTTTGTTGTACCAACAATAGATATATATTCAAGAGCAACTAAAAAACCTTCTATGATAATAAATGATCCAAAGGGAGAACTTATTGCCATGAGTAAAGAAACTCTTGAACAAAGAGGATATGAAGTTTTAATGCTTAATTTGATAGACCCTATAAATTCAATGAGTTATAATCCTTTAACACTTATAATAGATGCCTACAAAAGAAAGGATTATGGAGAAGCACAATTACTGTGCCAAACATTGACTTATTCAATATATAATGACCCAAATACAAAAGATGCTTTTTGGCAAAATACTGCAATGAGTTTAACTAATGCTTTAATTCTTGCATTATGCGAAGAATGTATTAATAATAGAGAAGAATATAAAATAACTCTTTATACTGTTGCCAATATGTTAAATGAACTTGGAGTAGTAAAAAAGACTCCTGATGGCAAAGAGTATTATGAGATAGACAATTACTTTGATAAAATGGATAATACATCAGTAGCAAAGATGCAATACTCAACTACGAAATTTGCTAAAGAAAATACTAAAGGAAGCATTTTAGTGTCAGCAGCGAATAAGTTAAATACGTTTACATTTGAAAAAATAGCGAAGATGACAAGTAAAAATTCATTAGATTTTAAATCTGTAGGATTTCCTATAGGAAGTGAAAAACCTAAAGCAATATTTATGGTAACGCCCGATTATGATAAATCAATTCATGTAATAGCAAGTATATTTGTTAGACAAATGTATTATGTTCTTTCTAAAGAATCTACATTATCAATTTCGGGTAAATGTGATAGAGAAGTAATATTCTTACTAGATGAATTTGGTAATATGCTACCAATAGAAGGTATGGCAAATATTATAACTGTTTGTCTAGGTAGAAATATTAGATTTAACCTTATAATACAAGCATATTCTCAACTTAGAAATTTATATAGTGATGATGCACCAACGATTGAAGGTAATTGTGGTAATCAAATTTATATATTAACTAATGAAGATGAAACTGCTGAAAAGTTTTCTAAATTGGTTGGTGAAAAGACGATAGTAATAAAATCAAGAAGTGGTGATAAATACGAACTAGAGAAAAATCATAGTGAGAGTTTAGATGCTAGAAGATTATTAACATCACAAGAGTTAAGAGCTTTAAAGATGGGTGAAAGTGTCATTGTAAGAGTAATTAAAAGAAGTGATAAAAAAGGAAATAGAATTGTTCCAAAACCTATTTTTAATAACAATGAGTATGCTATGAAACATAGATACGAATATTTAACTGATACATTTTGTAACTCAAAATCATTATTAGATATAGAAGTTGACAGTCTACATAAGGATGTTGATTATAAAGAGTTGGGATATTCATATAAGAGTAAAGATAAGAAAGAAGAGGAAGTAAATGAAACAAATGAAAAAGTAAAAGAAATTCAGAGTAAAAAAGTAAATAATGAAGAAAAAAGAGTTGATGAAGTTAGAGAAGATAATAGGGTTATTACACTAGATGAAGATATTAAAAGTAAACTAAAACAGTATCTAAGTGAGATAAGTCTTTTATATGATGATATAGATGATTTAATAGATAAAAGTAAGACATTTAATTACTTATTAGAAAAAATAGATGAAGATGAAAAAGAAGTAATTAAAGAAATAAATCAATTTATAATACTACAAAAAGTCTAATATTAAATTAGGCTTTTTATTTTGTAAATATTTGAAATAAAGTAGGTGTAATAGGTGGGAGAAAGTGAAATAATCAGTATTCTTAGTAATAGTGAAATATTTAATTTAACGAGCATACTTAAAACTCTAATTAGAGGTATAGGGTGGGGAATTATAAATTTATTAGCCTTTATATCAAATGGTATTGAAACGGTGGTAAATGAAATATACTCACTAAATGGTTTCTTTTCGAGTCAACAGTTAAATGATTTTATAGATGAAATATTACCGTTAGCATGGGTGATACTTGCATTATCTATTGTTTTCTTAGGATATAAATTAATATTTGATAGAGAGTTCAGAGTAAATAATGTATTTAAAAATATTGCATTATCTATAGCCGTATTTATGTTACTTCCAATGTTTATGAGCCATATGGAAAAAATGACAACGACAGGAGCATTGGGTTTAAAGTCGGAATATAATTTATCAGCAAATAAAGTAATAAAAGATAATTTATATGATTTATATTACTTAGATGAAAATAATTTCAACTTAAGTAAAAAGAATAATATACAAGAAGATTTGATAAGTCTTATAAATATAGATGAAATAGTAGATGCATCATTAGTTAAAAATAAAGATGTATTTAAAAATAAAATATCATTAGACCCAAATGGACAAAAGAAAAAAGAAGCACTTGGAAATGGATTTTTAGGACTAGGAAAAGAAGAATACTATAGATACAACTTTGATTTTTTTGTGATACTTACAACACTTTCTTGTACGACAATAACACTTTTAGCAACATTATTTAAGGTTTCAAGGATAATATTTGAATTGGGATTTGTAAAATTATTTGCTCTTTTATATTCATTTGCAGATATAGCAAATGGTCAAAAACTAAAAGAAGTAATTAGATATATTGTATCAAACTTTGTAGTACTATTTTTAATATCAGTACTTTTAAAAATGTATTTAATGTTTTCTTCGTGGGCATCAGAAAACTCAAAAGGTATAACACAAACTATATTGCTAATAGGAGCATCAATAGCAGTTATAGATGGTCCGAATCTAATAGAGAGAATATTTGGTATAGATAGTGGAGTTAAAAGTGGTTGGAGTATTGTTAGTGCTGGATATATGGGAATGAAAGGAGCAATTTCAACAGCTAAAGGATTAGATTCTATAGCCAATTCAATTAAAAATAGTGCTATTGGTGGGGGAAGTATGGCATCGGGATTTATGAAAGGATTTAGAGAAGCAAATAAAGGTGGTAAATTAGAGGATGCTATGAACTTAAAAAACAATTCATCTAATATAGAAGATAATAAAGATATTTCTAGTAAAGATTCTAGCTTACACTATCAAATGGATTCTAAAGATGGTTTCCAAATATCAAAAGATGATAGTGTAAATACATCAAGTGATAATAATATGCAATCAGTAAATGAAAGTAACAATTTATCTAATAAAGAATCGAGTAATATAAATAATGAAAGTATTGAAAATACAAGTGGTTTACAAATAACAGATTCTAAATCTTTAACTGATGATTTAATTTCACTAGATGAAGGAATAAGCAATCTAAATGAGTTAGGGCAAAGTAATACTTTATCAGATAAACCATTAGAGGAAAGCATGAATGACTTTAATAAATCAAACTTAGAGCCTAAACCATTAAGTGGAAATATAAATTCATTAGATAAAGAAATGAATAATTTAGATAAAATAGAAGGAATTGCTAATAAGCCTAATAAGTCATTAGAGGAAAGTATGAATGACATAAGTAAATCAAACTTAGAATCTAAGCCATTAAGTGGAAATATAAATTCATTAGATAAAGAAATGAGTAATTTAGATAAAATAAGAGAAACTTCTAGTGTACAAAATAAATCAAATTTAGAGCATATATCTTTAAGTAGAAGTGTGAAATCTTCAAATAGTAACAACATAACTCCTTTGAATAAAGATATTAAGGTTGAGAATAATTCAAATCAGCCTAGAACACTATCAGAACATATTAAGCAAACTATATTAGATAAGCCTTTAATTAAAAGTAACTATGAGAGTGGAAGAAGTTTAGGAAGGATAACATCAAATTCTATAGATAAAATAAAAAGTAAGAATAAGACAATATTTGATAATAAAAAGAGATAGTTAGAACTATCTCTTTTTGAAAGGAAAAAAATATGTTTTTAATACCAAAAGAAATATCAAGTGAAAATAAACTTTGGAAAAGTATATATATAAAAGACTTTATAATTATTCTTGGAACATTGTTTTTTGCATGGATAACAAGTAGTGCCATATATGATGGACTTGTATTTCAATATTATGTATTTTTATTAATATTGAGCATACTCTTTATCTTAAAAAGTTCTACAAATCCTAGTAAAAGAGTATACCAAGCTATTTATATATTGCTTACTAAGAATAATTTAACGTATCATTCTTTAGATTATGAGGTGGGAAATTGTGAAAGTTTTAAAGATAAATAGAAAATTAAAAAATGAAAAACAAAAAGAATACAAAAAAGAATTAAAACAGATTAATAAAACTATCATGGATATATTTCCAATTATAGATATTGTAGAAGATAAGAGTATATTTAAAACTACATATGGTTATATGAATATACTACAAATAGAGAGTAAAGATATATACTCTTTAAATATAGATGAAGTTAATTCTCATGTTTTAGATTTAACGTCCTTTTTAAGGGGGTATCAAGACGATATAAAGATAGTATGTATGCAATTTCCAGTTAATACATATAATCAGCAACAAAATATAATAAATAAATTAGAAAATTCTAAAAATCCAAACCATAGATATTTTTTAGAAAAAAGACTTAATGAGTTAAAGTTTTTAGAAGAGTATAGGCAAAATAAAGAATTTTACTTATTTTTCTTTGCAGAAAATGAAAAGGCTATATTTGAAAGAGAAAATCTATTACTTAGATTAAGTAGTGATTCTATGAAATTAAAAAAGATAAATAATGAGAAGAAAATAAAGATATTGTTTAAATTAAATAATCAAAATTCTAAAACATAATACTGTCCAATTAAAAAGCCACTCTTTGTCGTCGAAAACTAAGAGTAGCTTTGTTTAAGCTAAATAAATTATAATTGTTAGAAATATCACTCTATGATCAAATAGATTTCAGTTACTTTTATACATATACTACAACTATATTATAACATAATCCATTGAGTTTTAAACTTACTTTTTGAGATATAGATTAATTTCTATATCTCTTTTTTATTATAATATTTAAAAAATAATTCAAATCAAAATGGAGGTATCTTATGTTTGGTAAGATTAGTAATAAATCATATGACTTTAATCCATTTTTTGTTACAAAAGTTCAATCACAAGGTGGAATTAAATTTGATGAAAAATTTATAAAAAAGGGTGATGGCTACGAAACAGTAGTACATCTTTATGAGTATAAAAATCAAGTAAATTACTTTTGGTTATTACAATTAACATCAATGAAAAATGTAATAACAACGATAGATATATCAACTGAAAAAAAGAGAACTGCATTAAAGAGTATAAATAAATCTTTAGTAGAGCAAAAAAATAGATATAAGGAAGAAACCAATGAGGTAAATGCGATTGAAGCACAAAGTACATATTCAAGTTTACATCAGTTAGCAGATGACATAACGAACTTTGGCGAAGTAATAAAATTAGTACATATAAGGTATTACTTAGCAGATAAAACAAAAGTTGGATTAGAAGAAAAAGTAAAAGATTTATTAGAAGAATTAGAAGGACTTGGATATAGAGCAACTATTTGTTTAAATGAACAAGAGTATGAATGGTGTTCTTTATTCAATCCATATTCAGAGCAGATAAACTTAAAAAATAAAAGAAGTGGTAAAGCGATCCCTTCATCAAGTCTTGGTGGAGGGTACTTTTTTCATTTTACACAATTAAATGACCCAACAGGAATTTATTTAGGAACTACAACAACTGGTGGAAATGTTTTATTTGATTTGTTTACTAAAGATAATAAAAGAAAGTCATATAATGCAGTTGTTTTCGGAATGATGGGTGCTGGGAAGTCCACATTACTTAAAAAATTAGTTTTAGATAATGCAATACAAGGACAAACTATCAGAATTTTAGATATAGTAGGTGAATTTAAAGATTTAGTTGTAGAACTAGGTGGAAGTACAGTATCACTTGATGGTACAAATGGTATGATAAATCCTCTTCAAATATTAGCAACTATAGTAGATGAAAACACTAATAAAGTGAATAATGAAGAGTCTTTTATGGTTCATATTGCTAAAGTTAGTACAATGTATAAATTCTTAAATCCGAACTGTAGTGTTGAAGAACAAAGAGAATTTGATAAATTGTTAAATAAGTTTTATCATCATTTTGGAATTGAAAAAAATAAATCATGTGAGTATAGTGTATATGAATATCCTACAATGAGTCAATTTTTACAATACATAAAAGAAACTCTTTATACTGATATTGAAAATGAAATTATTAATCCTAAAATACCTAAAACAAAAATAGAAAGATTAGACTCAATTATTCTTAATATAGAAAGTATAGTTAGAGATTATAAAAATCTATTTGATGGACATTCTACGGTTGATGATATAACTAATAAACCTATATTATCATTTGACCTTAGAAACTTAACACAATTTGATGTGAGAGTCTTTAATGCACAAGTATTTAATATATTAACTCTACTTTGGAATAATGCTTTAGTTCAAGGTAGAAAAGAAAAAGCCTTGTATGATAATAAAACTAAGTCATTTAATGAATGTATAAAATATATGATACTAATAGATGAAGCACATAGGATAATTAACTCTAATAATCCTACTGCTGTAGAATATTTAATTGGATTTCAAAGAGAAGCAAGAAAGTATTTCGGTGGATTAATTTTTGCAACTCAAAGTATAAGAGATATTGCACCAAGTAACTTAAACAATGAAATGTTTGAAAAGATAAAGACAATGTTTGATTTAACTCAATATAAATTTATAATGCAACAAGATAGTAATGCCTTAGATACACTTTCAAATGTATTTAATGGTCAACTGTCAGATAGTGAATTATCATCTATACCTAGATTAGAGCAAGGGAACTGTATATTATCTATAAATGGATTAGGAAATATTTCATTTAGTATTGAAGCAAGTTCAGAAGAGTTAGAATTATTCAAAGGTGGTGCATAAAAATGGATAAAGAAAAGAAGAAATCCATAGGGGTATACATAGGTTTAGTTATTTGCTTTATATTATTTTCAATATTTGTTTTTAGCAAAAAAGATAGTAATAATACTGAAAATACTATAAATAAAAAGATTGAAAGTAATATTATAGAAAGTGATAACAATGATAAAAATACATCATCTACAAAAATTTCAGATGAAGAAAACATACAAAATGAAAGTGAAAAAGTAGTTGAAGAATTTTTAAACTCATATCATAAAATTTCAAGTTTAGAGCCACAAAAAGAATTTAAAAATGCTGAAAATTTAGTTGAGGAAGAATTATATAAAGAACTTGAAATAGAGGTTATAGGAAATGCTTCAATGCCTACAAATGGGTATATATATAGAACAATAGAAAAAATTGATTTTACTGATTTTTCATTTGACTATGCTAATAAAGATGCTTATATAAGGGTTAAGGTTACTTCAAATTGGTTAGATGAAAATAAATCTATAATTAATAAAAATGAACAAACTGTTTATGATTTCTTAGTAAATTCTAATAATAATGAGTGGAAAATAGTAAATATTAGCGTAGAAGTATATTAGGTGATAATATGAGTACAATTAGTCAAGATATTAGAAAAGTAAATAGAATGAGATTTATTATAAAAACGATAGTTTCAATTAAACTATCGTTTTTATTTTTTATAATTTTAATGAGTACACTTATATTTGTATTAATAGGAGCTTATCAAAAATCAAATGAAAATAGTTATGGTAATTCTTTGTTGGTAGGTGTTCCAAGTGAGTACATAGAATATTTCAATGAAGCATCTGAAATATACGGTATTCCTAATTGGGTTTTAGCGGCTATATCAAAACAAGAAAGTAATTTCAATCCTTCAACTTCATATGGTGGAGCATATGGTATTATGCAAGTACAAAAGTATGATTCGGGGTCAGGCAAAGACTTATGGGCATATCTTATCAATTTAGGTTTAGGTAATATTTATAAGAATTGTGGATATAGTTTTTCAAGTAGTGAAGAAATGTGGAGTATATATCTGAAGGATGTAAGAGCACAAATAATAGGTGGTTCATATGAAATAAGATATTATGCAAATTATGTATTAAAACAACAGAAGAAAGTATCTAAACTAGACTATAATAGTACTGAAAATATGCAATTAATAAATTGGTCTGCTAGTGAAACTGATTCTGATTTTAGAGAAACATTAAGACGAATATTCGCTTGTTACAATGGTGGTTCAAGATATGGTATGAATGTAGATTTAGATAATGCAAAGTTTGATTATCCTAATAAAGTGTTTAAATATGCCATAGAGTTTAGAAATACAGGATTAGATATATTTTTAGGTGATGGAGTTGTAGGTAATAATGAGATAATAGAAACTGCTATAAAAGTTGGTAGTGAATTGGTAGGAAAATCACCTTATGTATGGGGCGGTGGTCGTAATCCTTCTGATATAGCAAATAGAAGATTTGATTGTAGTTCATTTGTTCATTGGTGCTTCGCTAGTGCTGGATTGACTTTAGGTGATTATAAAGTTGTTGTAACTGATAGTTTAGCGAATGTTGGAAGAAAAGTTAATTCTAGTGAAATGGTAAGAGGTGATATTATTTTCTTCAATACATATAAATATAATGGTCATGTAGGTATATATTTAGGTAATAACAAATTCCTACATTGTGGAACATCAAAAGGTGTTTGGATAGATGATTTAAACAGTTCGTATTGGAAAAAAGTATTTAATGGAAATGTTAGAAGAGTTGTTGAAAATAATTAATTATAAAAATACAGTCTAGTTATTTTAAATATAGTAACTAGACTGTATTTTTTAGTTTAAAAAGAGAGGATATATAATAATGAAAAAAGTAATTATAGCAGAAAAACCTTCTTTGGCAATGACTATAGTACAAGCTATAGGAGGAAACTTTAAAAAGAATGATGGGTACTTTGAAAATGATAAATATGTAGTAACTTTTGGTTTTGGACATCTATTTCAGTTATATTCAATAGATGATTATTTTGATAGAGAAAAAACAAAATGGAACTTAGAAGAATTGCCATTTATTCCTAGTAGGTATAAATTTAAACTAATAGATGATATAGGAGTTAAGAAACAATTTGAAACGATAAAGAAATTAATAGACAGAAATGATATAAGCGAAATTATTAATTGTGGGGATGCTGATAGAGAGGGTGAGGTTATTGGTAGATTAATCATAGAAAATGCCTTAGAAGGGCAAATAAAACCTATAAAAAGGCTTTGGTTACCAGAGCAAACTCACGAAACTATAAGATATGCTTTGAAAAATTTAGATGATTCTAGTAAATATGATTTATTGTATGATGAAGGACTTGTTAGAACTTGTGTTGATTGGATATATGGAATAAATCTAACAAGATTATTAACTTGCAAGGCATTTAAAACATTACCAGTAGGCAGAGTATTAATTCCTATAGTAGAAGTAATTTACAATAGAGATATGGAGATAAAAAACTTTATACCTAAAAAATATTATCAAGGTGAAGTTGATTTTGAAAAGGATAATAATACAATTAAATTTAGTATAGATGAATTAAAATTTGATACAAAAGAAGAATGTATAAAAGCTATAGCTCCATTAAAAGAAGAAAAAGTTATAGTAAAAGATATTCAAATTAAAGAGATTAAAAAGCAACCTAAGAAATTATTTTCTCTTGATAAACTACAAAATAAATTATCAAAAGAACTTAAATTGAGTGCAAATGATAGTTTAAAAATAATTCAAGGTTTATATGAAAAAGGTTATGTAACTTACCCAAGAACAAATACAGAGTATCTAGCAGATGCAGAAAAAGATAAGGTTCAAAAAATAATTGATATTATAGATAAAGATAATATTTTAGAAATGAAAAATAAGAAGTCTATATTCGATACATCTAAAGTTGAGAGCCATAGTGCTATAACTCCAACTACAAAAGTACCTAAAGATTTAACAGGAAAAGAGTTAGATGTATATAATATAATTAAGAATAGATTTATTTCAAATTTTTTAAAAGAAGATACTATTTTAGAAGAAACTACTATCATATTTTCATTAGGAGAATATGATTTTAAATTAAAAGGGTCTGTTGTTAAATCGTTAGGTTATTTGAACTTTGAAAATGATTTAAAAGAAAAAACATTACCTAGATTTGCAGTTGGAGAGCAGATACAATGTAATATTTCAGTATCAGAAAAGACTACACAAGCATCTAAACATATTACATTAGAAGAACTTAATAACTACCTTAAAAATCCATTTAAGAAGGCTAAAATGACAGAAGATGAAGAGTATAATATGATGTTAAGTGGTTGTGAAATAGGAACGGTAGCAACAAGGGCATCTATAATAGAAAAAGCAATAAAATTAGGATATATAAAAGAAAATAAAGGTACTTTTTATATAGATGATTTAGGGATTTCATTAATAGAAACTTTAGATAAATTAAATATAGATTTATATAAAGAAAAGACCGTTGAACTTCAAAAAATGCTAAAGAAAGTGTATAAAAATGAAATCTCTAAGGAAAAAGCCTTAGAGATTTTTAGTGTAAATTTATCAAGCATGATAAATAATTCAAAGCAAATTGAAGTTAAAAAAATTGAAACACCTAAAGCCGAAAAAGAAGTTATAGGTAAGTGTCCTAAGTGTGGGAAAAATGTATATGAAAGTGATAAAACTTTCTACTGTGAAGGATTTAAAGATGAACCAAAGTGTAGTTTTACGTTATGGAAAAATAATAAATTTTTTAATGATAAAGGAAAAAAAATAACTAAAACAATAGCAAAATCTTTATTAACAAAAGGTAAAGTTAATGTAAAAGGATTTAAAAAGAAAGATGGAAAAGGCACATATGATGCAACTGTAATAATGAGCATTAACGGTGATTATGTTAATTTTAAATTAGAGTTTAATAATAAATAAGGAGTATCTCAATGAGTTTTAATTATTATTCATTTGATTTGTATGGAAAAGAATATATATTTTATACTTCTCGTAGATTATCAGAAAATGAAGTTTTAGAGTATGCAGAAGGCTTTTCATTTATAGAAGAAAGTGAAATATCACAGTGTACTAATGTAAGAGAATTAAGTTTAGATGAAATTAAGAAAAGGAATAAAGAATTATATATAAAATGGTGGGCTGATAGAGAGGAAAGAAGATTAAATGGAGAAGATGTGTCATATCTGTTGATTCCTCCAACAATTGGAACAGTACAACTTGATTAGTTTTATTAATAAATATAAAACTGAAAAAGTTAAAGGATATTATATATCAAAATTAAAAATAAAATGCCTTAGAATTGAATTTAAAAGGGCGAAAAAGAACTACTTTTGTGGTTTTTTTTATTGAAAATTTAATTTATAAAAAGGAGTAATTAAAAAATGAAGATAGATCAAGAAGTTATAGTTAGAGAAGATTTTAAGATAAATACAAGAGTAAGTGAAAGAGTTATGACAGTTAAAAAAGGTGAAAAAGGATTTTTAAATAGCAACGGTTGTTTACATCTAACAACAGGAAAGGCTAAAGGAAAAATTATAAGAATAGATGATATAGAAGTTAAAGGATATGACCATGAAAATATATCTAAAATGATTTTTAATAGATTAAAAAATTCTTTTGGAATAGAAGAGTTTTTAATATATGAAGAAATAGAGTCTAAACATTTTATAGAAGAAATAGAAGATATGCTAAGTGATATTTTATAAAATTTGTGAGATATGAATAGGAGATTAAATTATGAATTTAGTTGTATTAAGTGGAAGATTAGCGACTGAACCTAGTCTAAAATATTTAAAAGAAAGTGGAATTCCTGTTTCAAAATTTAACTTAGCAGTACAAAAAGAATATTATAAAAATGATAATGATAAAGTCGATTTTTTCACTATTGAATGTTGGAATAAACTTGCTGAAAGTGTTGTTAATAACCTAGATAAAGGAAGAAAAATTTTAGTTGAGGGATATTTAAAATTAAATATTTGGAGTGATGAAAATAATAAAACTCATAAAAATATATTAATAGTTGCAAAGAGAATTGAGTATTTAGATTTTCCCAAAAAAATGAATAATCTTGAATCAGTATACGTTGACGAACATCCAACATTTTAGAAAGTTGGTGAATAAATAATATGCTTGAAAAATTAGAATTATATATAGATAATTTAAGACAATATTTTAAAGAAAATACATCAGCACTTTATTATTTTATATCGGGATTTGCAGTTTTAGGTATGATGTTTTTTATTTTTTCAAATACATTATATTCAAATAATAATAAAGAAATAAGAAGTACAACTATAAATGAAATACAAAAAAATAATACATTAAATGCAAAAATTATAAGTAGAAAATATAACCCTTTAACAAAGATGGTTGAGTTTATAATTCATGCAGATGATATAGGCAATATTGATAATAAAGAGTTAAAATTTGAACTTAGAGAGCAACAAAATCCAAGTCAAATAATAGAAACAAGATACCAAAATATAGATAATAATTACTATGTTATTTTTGCAAAAGTTCCTAAGAATTGGAAAGTATTATCGTTATCTATGGGTTATCAAAATGATATTTTAAATGCTATTGATGATGAAGATTTAGAGAATAAAAAAGATGAAAATAATAATAAATCTACATATAAAAGTTCACTCCTTTCTGTTGTAAGAATCTATTCTGATAGAGAAGATATTAAAGAAGATTCTTTCTTAAAGGAAAAAACAAGTGCTAAATATTTTGAAGAAATAATTGATATTGAGGTTAGTTTTTTATCAGAAAATATAAAGGAATTTAATTCAACTTTGGATAAAGAATATAAGAAAATTAGTGATGCTAAAAGCAAAATAAGTGAATTAGAAAGTGATAAAAAATATCAAACTGAAAGTGAACAAAACCAAACAGATAGTAATATAAATAAGTTAAATTCTTTAATAAATTCTTCAAATTCTACAATAGAAAATACAACAAAAAGCATAAAAGAACTTGAAGAAAAAATTGAAAAATTAAGGGAGAAAAAAGAAGATTTTTAATAAAAAACCACAAAAAATAGGCTGAAAAAATCCTATTTTTTGTGGAACATTTGTGTAATAATTTATGGAACATTTAGTGTAACATTTTGAAAAATTATGATAGCACTATTTTAGGGTTAAAAATGAGAACATTACTAGGCTTTGCCTAGTATATCACCTTAAGTGATATCAAAAGTTCCTTATGCTCTTTTTTTATAAAAAGTTTGGAGCTTTTTATTTTAGAAAGCGACATAAAAAATTAATTCTAAATCAAGGAAGATAATGAAAATGAATTTAATATTAAGAGATATAGATAGTCATATAGTAGATAAAATTGATAATTTGGCTAAACAAAAAAAGATAAGTAGAAATGAATTTTTAAAACAAAAAGTAGATGAGTTTGCATTTGAAAAAGAAGCAAATGAACTAGAATATAATTATCAAAAATTACAAAAAGAAATAATTGAAAATATAAGATTACATACAGAAGCTATGTGTCATTTTACAAATAATTTTATAATAGATTTGGAAGATGCTTATACATTAGATATTGATTATAAAGGTAGTGAAAAAAATATACCTTTAAAAAATAAAGTTATTGATTATAAAAGTAGTGAAAGAGCTGATATATTAATTAGGTCTATTCCTATTGAAATTATAAATAGGATTGATGAAATAGCAGAGGAAAAAAATATATCAAGAAATGAATATCTAAATATGTATTTAAGACAACTTACATATTCAAATCATGTTAAGTTAGTTGATGAAAAATATAATTATCTAATAGAAAAAACTTTAGGTATTTTAGATTTATCTACTAGAGTTTTTAAATTATTTTGTGATGAAAATGTAATAGATATATCAAGGTTTTATGATAGTGAAGGAGATATTAAGCATGGTTAAAAAACATTTATATTTAGAAGAGGAAACTTTAGAACTTATAGAAGTGTTTAGAGTTGAAAATAATATCTCAACTTTAAGTAAAGCAGTAAATACTTTAGTTAAAAAATATAATGAAAATTGTAATAGTACTGTAAATAATCTTAATAAATATATAGCAAATGCAGTAGTTGAAGAAATAAAATCTGATTTATTGAAAGAAGTATCTTCTACTATAAAAAATGAAGTTAAGCAATTAAAATCTGCTACAAATGATACTAATATAGATACTAAAATATTAGTCGAATTAATGAATGGGATATATCTTAATGAGGACTACGGTAATATACCTTCTACCAATACTATGCCACATAAAGCATATACAATGACTAAAGAAAGAATAGAAACTGAAATTGCTAAAAAACATTATATAAAGAGCAATACTGTTAAATAATAATGAAAGAAAAAAAGATAGTTGGTGTTATTGTTAAGTCGAAATTTATAACACATACTTCTGATAAATTTAATTCATATATAAATTATATGAATAGAGAAGATGCAATTAGAAATGATGCTTATAGTAGATATTCTTTGTATAGTGATTACATGGGTAATCCTAAAAAAACAACTGGATTATTTGATAAAGAAAAAGATATATTAAGTAAAGATGATGTAAATAATTCAAAAAAATTGTTTGAATTAGCACAAAAAAATAAGAGTATAATGTGGCAAGATGTTTTTAGTTTTGATAATTTATGGTTAGAAAAAAATGGCTTATATAATTCAAGAACACATGAACTTGATGAAAGAAAAATTAAAAATGCAGTTAGAAAGTCTATAGCATTATCTTTAGATAAATTAGGTATAACTGATAGTGCAATTTGGAATGGAGCAATTCACTTTAATACGGATAATATACATATCCATGTTGCAATATGTGAACCAAATCCAACTAAGGAAAGAGGAAAAAAGAAACAGAAAACTTTGGATAATATGAAGAGTGTTTTTGTAAATGAGTTGTTAGATTCTAAAGAAATATATAAAGATATTAATAATATTATTAGAGATAAAATTATTAAAAATAAAGATACTGATATAATAAAAAAAGATAAAAGATTAAAAGAACTTATGGGTGAGGTTATTAAAAATTTACCCGACGATAAAAGACATTGGCACTATGGATATAACACTATGAAAAGTGCTAATATATATCTTGATGAAATGACTAAGCACTATATTGATACTTATAAAAAAGATGATTTTAATTTACTTTTATCAAAATTAGATAGGCAAGAAGAAGTACTAAAAGAAGCATACGGAGTTGGTAAGAGAGAGAAATATAAAGACTATAGGCAAAATAAAATTGATGACCTATATAAACGTATTGGGAACTCTTTTTTATCTGAAATAAAAGATTATATAAAGCAAGAAGATAGATTAAAAAATGATAAATTGACTAATAAAAAATCTAAATTTAGATTTAAAAATAGTATTATTATAGATAGTAGATGTGTAAATTCAATTCAAAAAGCACTACATAAAGATATTGAAAATATTAAAAATTTAAATCAGTATGAACGACTACAACAAAAAATTGATTGTGGTTTGAGTATATAAAAATAAATTAGATTGGAGATAAAAATATGAGTGAAGAGTGTTTCATAACAAGTGAAAAGAGCAAAGCATATATTTATGATTTTGGAGAAGAATGTATAATAATTAAGGATATTTTTACACATGAAAGTATCGTAATTGATGCAAATGAAGAAATGATAGAATTGTATAAAAATTTATGTGAAGATGGTGAAACTTTATATGTTTTCTATGATAAAGAAAAGAAAACTATAATATAAAACGTAGTAGTATTAACTTGTATATGATATAATGAATATAGGAATTGAAATCTATAGAGTGGTGTTTCCATACTTAAATGTAAAGCCTACTTCTTAACGGAAGGAGGTGAGGAAGTATGGAACAAATGATAAACATTGTCATAGGTGCTATTGGCACAATATGTCTTGGTCTATTGACTAATTACATATCTGACAAATTAAAAAACCACTCTAGTTCGACGAAAACTAAGAGTGGTATAGAACTTGATATAAAAATCAAGTTCAAACGTTACAAATAATTTGACGGAAACATCACTCTACGACGAATAGATTTCAGTTCCTTTTATAAATATATTATAACATAATCCATTGAGTTTTAAACTTATTTTTTGAGATATAGATTAATTTCTATATCTCTTTTTAATTCCTGGATTGTATAATTAAATCAGACAAATATATTAACTAAAAAAGACACTTATGATACACTTAGTTAACCTACTAAAATCAACAAAAGGAGTATCAAAAATGTCTTTTATAGATTGGAGAAAAATAGATGGATGTAAAAATGAATAGTGAATTAATAAATGAAACTGTAGATGATGTTGTATCTACAGTTAATTTTTTATGTAAAAATGATTTATCTTATTTAGAATTAACTACAAAACTAGATGTACTTAATGAAAAAATGGATACCTTACAAACGTTGGTTGTTTATAGTAATGATGATAAATTCACTAAAACTATTTGTGCTATGCAACTTATAACTGATAATTTTAATGATGAGATTTCAAAAGATTTTGGAGTAACTTTTTCTAATGATTTTAAAGAAAGACAATTAAATTTTCTTAGAAATATATCATCATCTTTTGATGTTAATATAATCGAAGTTGATAATATTGATTCTCTTTCAAATACTAAAGAAAATATACATAAACAATACACTAAGAAAGTAGATAAAACTAAAAAAGAATATCAAAAAGAAAATACTAAGCAAACTGTAGATGATATAATTAAGGCTACAAATGATAAGTTAAATAGTTATTTTGAAAGTAAAGAAGATATAAAAGAGTACCTAAAGTATATGTCTAAATTCCATAATTACTCTATTGGGAACTGTGCAAAAATAGAAGAACAATTTAGTGGAGCTAGAGCAGTTGGTTCTTTTAAGTTTTGGAAAGATAATGGATTTACAGTAAATAAGGGTGAAAAGGGTATTCAAATTTTAATTCCTACACCTATCAAAAATTTCTATGATGAAGAAGGGAATATTAAAAGAGTTTATTTTGCTACTAAGGAGCAAAAAGAAAAATTAAAAAAGGGAATATTAAAAGATGCTCCACCAACTATGTCTTATAAGAAAGGGTATGTTTTTGATGTTAGCCAAACTAATGCAACTGCCGAAGATTTGCCTAAATTATTCCCAAATAAATGGCTTGATGGCGAAATAGAAAACTATGACAAGATGTATAAGGCTATGGAGAGTGTAGCAAATGATATAGGAGTTAATATAATCGCCCCTAAGAGTGAATTAGGAGTTGCAAAAGGTGTTAGCTATACCATGACCAAAGAAGTGGCTCTAAACCCTCGTAATAGTCAATTACAAAATGTAAAAACACTATTACATGAATTAGCACACGCAAAACTACATACTGCTAATACTAGACATAAGTATTCAAAAGCTGAAAAAGAGTTTCAAGCTGAAATGGTTGCTTATTCTGTATGTTCATATTTTAATATAGATACAAGTGAGTATTCTTTATCATACTTAAATCATTACTCTAAAAATACTGATATTAAAGAAAAGAAAAAATTACTTAATGAAATAAAAGATACTTCTAGTGAATTTATTACAATTATTGAAAATAGCCTATTTAATGATAGAGATATTGAAAAGACGATTGAAAGTAAAAATACAAATGAACAAAATATAGAAACTGTTGCAGATGTAGTTGAGTCTAAAGAAAAAATATATACTAAGTTTTTATTTTCGGAAGAACATCATATTGAAGAAAACTCTATATATGAATTTGAAGATGCTAATGAGTTAATTCGTATTTTGACACAAAGGCATTTTTCTAGGAAAGAATCTGACCCAAATTATGAGGTAGCATATTTTAAAACTTCATTTGAGTTGCATTTTAACAAAGATTGTACTGATAAATTTTATTCAGGCAGAGTTGATATAGGAGATGGATTTGCTAGAGATTTAAAAGAGCATATTTATAAAGTTGTTGAAGGTGGAAATTTTAATATGTCTGAAAATATTAAAAAGTATCTTTTTGATATTTTGAAAATAAATACTAATAAAGAAATTGCAAAAGATAAAGATTTATCTTTATAACAATGATATAACTACATCTTATTTTTAATAAGAAACTTTAAGGTATATGCCACCTCTCCTTTTGGAACCCGAAAATAACGCCATAGTGACATTACTTTTTGGGTGTTGGATATAGTTGTCATAATAGAGTGAAGATATGTGACAAAAAATAATAAATTTATACAAAAAAGTAATACAAAAAGTTACAACCTGTATTATAAACTAGATAAAAATGTATATTATATTTATTATAATATGGTATATGATTTAGACAAAAATCATAAAATAATAAATTTAAGGGGGAATATTATGTTTAAAAAAGCAGTAAGTTTAATGTTAGTATTTTCAATAATAGGTTTTGGGAAGGGTATTAAAGTAGATGCTTTATCTAAATCAAATGACGAACCTATTATGGTAACTAGTGAAAAATATATGGTTTCAGAGGGACAAATTGATTTAGATGGTATAGATTTAGAACTTAATAGTAATGGCGAATTAGAATTAAATGTTAAAAATAGAAAATCTTCAACTCAAACAGAATTAAATGAATTAAATGAACATTTTGAGGAAGTTCCAGAGTTAAAGGAAAAGCTAATTAAAGACTTAGAAAAAAATGAAGATATTTCGATAAAAGCAATAGGGTATACAGATGTTATGGTAAAAAAAATCGAAACTGAAGATGGAAATGAAGATATGGTTCCAGTAAGCAAAAATGAATATTATAGTACTTATGCGTTTTCACAAGGGCAGAATTCAGTCTTTGATGGATATTTTAGACTATATACAATCGGAGAAAGTTGTATTAATGGTTCAAACAAAGAATTATATGGAGCATCATTATCTAAATGGATTAAACAAAGTTCGGTTTCAGATAAATATCGTCCAGCGGCTTACGAGGATAGTATATCAGTTTCATTACCAAGTCGATATACAATATACAGTAAAAAATTATCAACAGAATATGCAGTTTCAAATCGTTGTACATTAGATACTAAAACAGGTGTATCATATGCATTTGTAGAGAGACCATCTTCATATACTAATGGAATAAAATGGGCAGAATTAGGTGTTACTGGTAAAACATCAAATAAAAATACAGTTTACGAAAAAATATCTAGTTCATATGTACATACTTATGGGAAAGTTACAGTTACTCCTAGTTTAAATTCAAGTGGAACAGTATCATTTAGTTTAAGTAATACAAGCTATGCTTGGACAATAGCATCTAGTGTTTCTGCTAATTTCTAGTTATTTTAATATTTTTAAAATATATAAAAAGTGTGAGATTTGTATTGCTCACACTTTTTATATATTTAATAGTGCTATCATATTTAGTAAGGGAGAATTTCTATGAAAAATAAAATACAATATATCTTATTTGTAATAATATTCATATTATTTATTTATATTAGTATGTTTATAAAACCTATAATAAATTTTTCGGCTGAAATAAACAATATAGAAAATGAAAGCTATAAACAAATAATTAAAAATGATAATGGAATATCATCAAATGAAAAAATTGAAAAATTTAAACGATTAAATATTACTATAAAGATTAAGGCTCCATTAATATTTATAAGAAATGTTAAAGTAGAATCAGATGAACTATACAAACTTTTAGAAGAGGATAAACGAATAAAAGTACTTAGTGATGGTCAAGTAAATGATAAAAAAATAAATACTTATACTGCTTATATTTACCTTAATAATATTGATATAAAAGAACTAAAAAAAATTATAGGTGATTTTAATTATACAATAACATGGAAAAATATATGGAATAATAGAAGTTATGAAAAATTTTATATTAAAGATTATATAAGATAAGACTAATTTTTTATTTATTTTAATATTAAATCTTCAAGTATAGGTAGTTGCTTGAAAATGAAATGCCCATACTTGATAGTGTTAATAGCTACATAGCGACGTTAATTTTGGGGTTTTGGATATAGTTTCCCTAATCTTAGAAATCAATATATATAAAGCATATTTTATATTGAATAAATGTTTTATAAGTGATATAGAATATAGTCATAATAACTATAGATTTGATGTAATTGGTGTGAATTTAGAAGAAAATAAAATTATAATATTAGAAACAAAAGTGAGTTTGAATGATTATAAAAAAGATAATAAAAAAGATAATTATATTGAATGTTGTAATGAATTATATATAATTACTAATGATTATTCAGTAAAACTTGAATCAGAAAAAAACCGTAATATTACGGGTATTATTTATTATGATACTTTAAGAAACTCTATTAATGTATATAAAAATGATATTACAAATAATAATGTTAAACTTAATAAAGATGAAGTTGTAAAAAAGATATATAACAAGTATTGGAATAAAATACATAAAATATAAATCAACCTAGAATACTAAAGTTTGATTCATAAATTATTACAACAAAAAAAGAACTAGAGTATAACTATAGTTCTTTTTTGCTATTAATCTAATATCATATTATTAATATTAGATAAGTATATAATCGTTAATTAATCACTTCTTATACGATAATAGATGATTACTTAGAGAGTCTTTTATTAAACTGTCTATTTTTTAAGGTATTAGTTTAATTTAGGATATAGTTATTTTTTATTATAAAATATACTTCCAGTTCTAACATATTATCTCGTAATCAATCAAGTACTTAATTTTCAACTGTAAAATTTACTCTTAACTTTATCGATCTATATAGAACTTTATATAATATAAAACTATACAGTCCAACTAAAACAATACTTATTGTATAACTCTCTAGCATGATATATATTGATGCTAATACTATATTGTATAAGTTAAATACAGAAATACTTAAATTTTTTAAACTATTATAATTTGACACCAAAACAGAGCTTACTGAAATCAACACTATAAATGGTATAGTATAATATAAACTATCTTGTAAAATAAATAATATCGTATTGACTATTGTGTATATTAACATTGAGAAAAAAGATGTTTCATTTATAAAACTTTTAATTGAACTACATAAAGGTAATTTGTTAAAAAAAACATAATAATTATTGTTAAATATACTTTTTAGTTGTGAATTAACAATCCCATACAGAAGTACATATAATAATAACCTATACTCTGGAAATAATACATTTAGTATAGCGATAGATATAATTAAAACTATAAATATAATATTCATAGCATTGGTTCTATTTTTCATAGACTTGTAATCTTTTATTAAGAATGCTAAATTTTTATTAAATTTAAAAAATATAGAGTTTCCATCATATGCATGAATATTCTCTACAGCTATTTCTTTTTTATTTTGTGAATTTTCAAGAGCATCGACTGATATACTATTACTACCAATTTTTATTATTCTACTTGCATTGTAATGGTATTCATACATAGGTATTAATTTCTCTAAATTTAAATTATTGAAAACCAATGATACAATTACTATTGATATAAAGTATTCTATAATGATTAGATATATATTGGGATGTAACACTTGAATTGAAAATGTTAGTATTGTTACTAACTTCCACTTATTGTAATTTACTTTATTGAATATATAATATTTAACATTGGCAATGATAGGAATAAGTAATAATAATGATAAAACACTTATAATATTTGTAGATTGTATATTATAATTTATAAAATACGAACAACCTATTATACAAACTAGCATTTCTAAGTTTTTTCTAATTAGCTCCATCAAAAAAATCCAATTAAATAATCTCTTATTTCTAATTAAATAAAATATATCCGGATTAGAAAAAATAATAAGTGTTAAAGGAGAATACATATATCCAACTATAGCTAATATAACACATACTTGAAAAATATAATTAAAGTATATATTTACATCCTCAATAGTAACTATAACTTGTAAAAATGATACTAAAATTGCTAAGGTTCCAAACATAACTACAATACTCTGACTATAAAACTTTATTATGTTTATTAAATGCATACTTAAGTCATTGTATATTCCTTTAATCTTATATTTACACATGCATTTTATCATTGAAATTATATCCATTCTTCTTTTCCTTTTATTTTTAAGTATACTATTTCCAATCTATCTGCTTTATATTTTTCTTTTAAATTCTTTATAGTATCTTGCTCTACTACAATCCCTTTATCAATTATTACAACTCTATCACATATACTTTCAGCAATATCTAATAAGTGTGTAGAAATCATAACTGAATTTCCTTCATTTTTAATACTAATAAAATGTTCTTTTAGTACTTTAATTTGAACAGGATCCAATCCAGTAAAAGGTTCATCGGCTATCATAAGTCTAAATTTCTGTAATGTTCCTAGTATAATCATTAACTTTTGTTTATTTCCTTTAGATAATTCTTCAGGATATTTATTAAGGTGTTTTTCGAAGTCAAACTTCTTTACAAGGCTTATATATTTTTCATTAAATATATCTGTATCATTACTGAATATTCTACCAATAAACTTTATATTGTCTAAACATGTAAGATTATTATAAAATATCGGTTCATCAGGTATATAAGAAATTTTATTTTCTATATCAAAAATATTGTTGTACTCTTCTCCTTCAAATTTAGTTACTCCACCATCATGATGTATTAACTTTAGTATTGATTTAATAGTGCTTGTCTTTCCTGCGCCATTCTCTCCAACTAATCCGATAATTTCTCCTTTTTTTATAGTGAAATTTATGTCCTTTATAGCAATCTTACCGTCGTATAATTTATTTAGTCTGCTAACTGATAGTAACATTGTTTTTCATCCTTTCATTCTTATATTTTTCGGTATCTTATATTTTCTACTAACACAAATGGTGTTAATATAAGGCAATCTGAAAAATAATATTTTTCACTAGTCATTGAAATAATATTATTAAATAGCTCAAGTATGCTTGTCTGAATATAAATTTTAAGTTTTTCTCCTCTTTGATACCCATTATGTATATAACCGCTACAAACTAAGTTAATTTCTCCATTGCAAGGATTTATACCTGCTTCTCCTCCTACTATCTCGTCAATCATAAAATAGTCTTCACTTATTTCATTTAATGATTCTATTATTTGGGAATCATTTCCGCGCTCTATCTCAACACTAGTAGCTACTGAAGTAGGATATGATTTTATATCCTCTCTAAAACAAGATGCTGTATTTATGCATCCTAATTCTTTAGAGCTAGAACTATTCGTAAAAGCATTTATTAGAGTACCTTTACTAAATATTTCATAAGGAATTCTTAAATTTCCTTCCATGTCATATTTACAATCCAATCGTTTATTAAGATTTGAGTTTTCTATAATTCTTACTGTATCTTTAATCTTTTTATCCTTTATAAATTCATAAAAATCTTTATTTGTTACTAAACATTCTCCTGATATTAAATAAGAGAAAACAAAGCATATATATCCAAATATTGTGCTATTAAATATTAAATTGTATTGTTTATCAGCATTATATTTCAAGTTATTATTATATTTGTACTTTAAACTATGTATACATGATAATACTTTTTCTTTACAAAATTCACTTTGCGGTAAATCTACAACAACATGTTCCTTTCGACCATCGTTTTCTAATATTATCTCTATATTACAAGTATTTCTATTGCCTTCTATAATATCATCAATTGTTGTATTTATAATCTTATAGTCTAGGTTTGTATTTTGATATATTATCTTGTTTACTTTTATACCCGCACATTCTATGTCTTTTGTTATTTCTTGTAGTATTCTTTCACTAACTTCATCTTTTTTATCTCTAAATATAATAGTTTCTTTTATTTTATCAAATTTTTTTTTAACTATTTTTTTTTCGCCTTCAATGTAAGGTTTTATTATATTTTTACCTGATTCAAGTAGGGAATCTACTACAGAATTTTCGGTTAGTGATTCTCTGCTTGAAAATCCTACTCCACTTGCTTTAAAACTTCTTGCCGCTACACCCTCACTAGTATAATTATTTTTTATTTTATATTTTTTATCTATCTCTATTCTCAAAGTATTTAAATTACTCATAAATAATTCTTCTTCTAAAGTTTCTTCTAAGATACTTGTATAAGATTTCATTTTATCACCTCAGCACATCCATCATCTCTATTTTTATAGTAGGAGAACCATATCCTACTGTAATTAATTGACCTTTTTTATTACATTTATCGATTTTATAATCATAATCATTACCAATCATTTTTATATTCTTTATAATTTCTAGTGCATTTCCATAGTAAGTAAAATCTTTTATTTTAGATGTTTTTTTGCCGTTTTCTATTAAATATGCATTATCTATGAGTAATGATATTTCTCCTGTTCCTATGTTGATATCACCGCAATGTATATTTTCTATATAAATACCTTTATTTGTACTATGCAATATATCTTCAATAGTATCTGTTCCATTTCTAACTTTTAAGTTTCTCATCCTTGGTATGACGACATCACAATCTCTTGACTTAAATCCATTTCCTGTAATATTAGAATTATTAGCGTTTGATAGTATTTCATTATATAATAGTCCAACAATCTTTCCTTTTTCAATTAATGTTACATTATTGCACATATTTCCATCATCATCAAAACGCCTAAATAGAGGTATATCATCTAAATTTAATATTTCTGGAAATACTTTAGAATTATAAAAATCTCTTAAGAAGCAATTTTCCTCTATGAAAAAATCAGATTCTAATGCATGACCAATAGTTTCATGGAATAACATACCAGCGGCACTAGGTGAAAATATTAATTCAAATTTGCCGCTTAAATCTATTTCAATACTATCCTCCAACAATGAATTTATCATTACTCTTAGTTTATTAAATGCTTTTTCAAAACCATCTTCTAATCTACACATACTTTTGAAAGTTTTAGTTAACACCTTACCATCTTTAATAATTGATACTACAGGAATTATAGATAGCAATTCTACTGCATCCTCCATTATAAGTTCATCTTTGTTTATTACTCTTATATCCGTTTCTATTGCTACATGAAAATTTATATCATCTATATATTCTTTGCAATTAAATTCATTTATTATCATATTCATATTATTATCAATATCATTCTCGTATAAATTTATATAATTTTTATGTTCATATCTATCAAATATTGACTTTATTGACTGGGAGACTGTTTTTGAATCAACTAAATCTAAATTTAATCCATTCATACAATTAATTTCATAATTATTCTTATAATAAACTGCTTTAGAACTACCATAAGATATCATTGATTGAAACGGTAGCTTGAATAACCTACCGTATGTTTTGCTAAATACAATTTTACAATTAAAATTATTTATTATCTTAATCATTTTAATAAGTCACCTTTTCTACTTCTAAAAATTCATCTAATATATTTTTATTTTGTATTTTCCAAGAGCATACGTTACTTTTTTTATTAAGAGGAACTGCATGACATCCTTTACATTCTTGTATGCTTGAACAGTCTCCACACAATGACTTTGTTGGAGATTTCAAATCCAATAATATATCAGCTTTTTTACTTGATAAAATGCTCTCTAAGCTGCTTTGATTTATATTTCCTAAAGATAAATCAAAGCCTGGGCATGCAACAATATCCCCTGTTGCTTTAATACTTAATATGTATACACCTAAATCACACTTTTCTTTTTTTATGTTCATATTTAATTGTGATAAATCCTCATTTATTAATAGATTTTCATGCTTATACTTTTTTCTAATAGCATTAAGTCTTTGTAAAAATTCATTATTTATTGATATATTATTTTTTTCTGCTCTACCTTTTTCAATAATTATTCCATAACGTAGCCTATCTGCTCCAGATTCTTTAATATATTTATATATATCTTCCATTTGGTCTATATTATCTTTGTGTATAGTTGAAGATATAGATACAAAAAAATCATATTTTTTTAGAATTTTAATGGCATTTATAGCCCTCTTATATGCTTGTCTATTGCATCTAATGTGGTTATGAGTTTCCTCATTTCCATCTATACTTATTTGCCATAATATATTCTTATTGCAGCATCTCTCTATCTCTGAAATCATACATTCAGTAATTAAATGTCCTGTTGTCAAAATATTCAACATTTGAAATTTAGAACTACATAATTTAACTAAATCTACAAAATCTGATCTAGTTGTTACTTCTCCACCAGTAAGAGTTATTTCTTTCGTTCCTAGTTCACTTAATTTGTTTAATGTTTCTATTAAAACATCTGATGGTATACGTTCTGTTCTGTGTATTCCTGACTCATTAATACAATGCCTACATTCAAGAGGGCAACTATATGTTGTTTCAATTAACATATGATGTGGAATTATCATATTTACATCACCAAATATTTTATTTTTAGATATTTTACTCCCTGTACTTATTTCAATGTATCCTTTACTTCTACAATCTATCAAAAAGTTTTGAACTATTTCTTGTACATCAGATATTTTTTCATTATACTTATCTGCTAACTTTTTAGATATATCTATAATACTAGTACCTTTATTAACTAAATCCAATATTTCATATGCAGTTTCATTTAATTCTTCATACTTTAACGCACCATTTTCTTCTCTTATATATATATTTATTTTTCTACATTGTTTCAATATATAAGCTCTATCACTTAATCTTACGAATTTCATATTTAATCCCCTCTTTAATCTTTTTATAAAATAAATATATGCTTAATATACTAATTAACCTACATACCAAGTTATGTTTTATGTCACATAAAATTTTTAAGATGTAAAAATAAAAATTTTAGGAGTTTTTATACCACGAATTGTCCTATATAGCATACAAGGGAAATTAACTTATAAACAATATTTATAATTATTTCCCTTGTATATTTGTTATATATATTTTTTTATCCTGCTATGTATAATATGCTTAAACAAGCTGGTATTAGTCCGCCTGTTAATAGGCATCCTGCTATTTGTGGATTTTGTGCTTGTGGTTTTAACATTCTTTATTCCTCCTTTTTTTAAAAAATTATATGAACATTATATGTAGATTATAAATATAATGAACAATAGCTAACCTGAATTTCTTATTTATAAAAGACTTAATCTTATCGATATCTTTTATAAATAAGAAATTCAACATATGGTATTAAATTCCTTCTATATTTTATTTATTTTTAAAAAAGTTACAGATACAACTTATTTAAAGGATGATAATGGATTACATACATTGGTATAATAAATATAGAAATTGAAATTTATAGAGTGGTGTTTCCATACCAAATATAAAACCTACCTCTTAACAGAAGGATGTGAGGAAGTATGGAATGAATGATAAATATTGTCATAGGTGCTATTGGTACAATATGTCTTGGTCTATTGACTAATTACATATCTGAAAAATTAAAAAACCACTCTAGTTCGACGAAAACTAAGAGTGGTATAGAACTTGATATAAAAATCAAGTTCAAACGTTACAAATAATTTTTTATTAAAAATCTTTTTAAATGGAAACATCATTCTAGTGCAAATAGATTTCAGTTCCTTTTTATATTTATATAATAACATAATCCATTGAGTTTTAATCTTATTTTTTAAGATATTCTTTATTATTAAAATTTTTAGAGTACTCTTATTTAAGTTCATTATATTTGATTTCTAATAACTTATATTTACTATTTATTTTTTCTACTTCAAGTTGAATCTTCTCTTTTTCAAACTCTAATCTATTTTCAAAATCTTTTTCCTTTTCTTCTAACTTCATCTTATTTTCAAGTTTTATATCATCTATTTTTTTATTTTGAGTATTTTTTAGTAGTTCTATTTCTTTTTCATATTTATCTTTATTATTATTATTTTCAGCATTTAATTTACGTACTTCTTCCTCTAATTTTAATATCTGCTCTTTATAAAATTTATTCATATCTTTTACATTCGATATTTTATCTTTTAAATCTAAATTTTCATGCACTAAATCATTATTATTCTTGGTTAATTCTTTATTAGAATGTGCTAATACTTTATTGGTATCTTTAAATTCCTTATATTCAGCGACTATTTCATTTAATATTTTTATCTGCTCTAATTGATTATTTATTGTTAGTGTTTTATCTTCATTATCTTTATTAGATTTGTATAAATTAGAATTTATTTTATTTATAGTATTTTCATACTCTTCAACTGAAGTAGATAATGCTTTTATTTTATCTTTATATTTATCCTTATCTTCTTGCAAATTTGATATAAGTTTATCTTTTGTATTAAGTTCTGCACTTAAACTCTCTCTGATACGTTCTTCTGATGTTTGATTTATAGCCAATGAACTTATAAACATACTTGTTAAGTTATTTACAGTACTTTGAAATACTTCGATTTCTTTTGCTCTATCTGTTATTAAATTCTTTGCTTTAGCCATTTCAAAAGAATTTATAATTGCTTGAAATGTTTCTGCTTGTGTTAAATCAAACTCTTTCATATACTCTTTGAATTTTTTTAAATCATCTTCATTTACTCTAAGTGATGTTCCTTTGATTTCTGCCATATCATTTATTCTCCATGTATTTGTATTGTATTATATTGTATTTCATATGTATTACAATAATTATAACATAACTTTTATGTATTTTTGAGAATTTATATAAAGAAAATATAATCTATACATTAGAATTTAATCAAAATAATAAAGTATCATAATTTTAAATATGAAACCATTAAAATTAAGGTAGTAAAATCAATATATACAATAGTGTCATAATTTGGTATCATAAATATATATAAAATGAGGAGATTTGAGTTATGATTTATGGATATATAAGGGTTAGTACTGTTAAACAAGCAAGTGAAGGAAATTCATTAGAAGGACAGAAAAAATTATTATTAGAAAATGGAGTAAAAGAAGAAAATATTTATAAAGATATTTATACGGGTACTAAATCAGATAGACCTTCGTTTAATGAGTTGATAAATAAGTTGGAGCAAGGAGATACATTAGTAGTAACTAAATTAGATAGATTTGCTAGAAGTATGATAGAAGGCTCTAAAATAGTCAATGAATTAATAGATAAAGGTATTAGAGTAAATGTTTTAAATATTGGAGTAATGGATGATACTCCTTCATCTAAATTAATAAGAAATATATTTTTTTCATTTGCAGAATTTGAAAGAGATATGATTGTAGAAAGAACCTTAGAGGGTAAGCAAATAAAAATGAAAAGAGATTTAGATGCAACTTTAGGTAGACCAAAGAAATTCAAAAAGGCTCAAAGAGATATGGCATTAAAATTACTTGAAAATCATTCATACAATGAAGTATCAAGTATGACAGGAATAAGTAGAAGTACATTAATAAGATATAAAAAAGAATATATAAAATAATACCAAGAAGGATTTAATCATACCCTTCTTGGTATTATATATTAATCTACATATAAAGTTTGTTCATCTTCAAATACATCATTAGCATATTTCTTTCTAGCATCCATCATAAAGTTATCTCGTTTTTTCTTAGTTTCTTTATCTATTCCAATGTTTAATAATTTAATTAAGGCTTTTTGTTTTTTTACTTTTTCAGCTATTGGTAAATTTTCGTATTTAATCATATTTTATGCCTCCTCATCAAAGTATGAATCAATTAACTCTTTATCTCTTAAATTCCAAGAAAGGGTAATTGTATTAGGGTCATTATGTCCCTTATCTAAGATATGAACAAAACCTCTATTCCTATACCATTTTACCTTATCTTTCAATGCTCGTAATATTAAATAACAACCTCCAAATTTTTGAGAATATTGTTCTACATCTGCAATAACTCTTTTTAAAATATTTGTTCCGATTTTTTGCTTTGTATACTTTAAGTCTACTGCTAGATACTCTAATTCATAAACAGGTATTTCTATTATATCATTACATATATCTATTGTTTTTAACTCACAAGTACTTATAGTATAAAAAGCTAATATATTATTATTATCAACAACTAATTTTGTTCTATTCAATTTTAATATATGTTTATAATAACTATCATGATATAGATAATTATTAATTGATGTATTTTCACATTTGAAATTTTTTAAATTATATGTATCATCTAAATCTACAATTTTATATTTCATTTTAACCTTCCTAATTAATAATATTATAATTTCTAATATAAATATATACAATGCTAATATTAATAGATACTAGCATTGTATAGGGAAAAAATCAATTACCCGACCGTTATACTCTATACCTAAACTATTAAGCGAGTTGAATACATAACACTCTTTTATATCGGCTTTATATTTAACTAATATATCTAAGTCGCTATTATCTTTATAATTTCCATTTACTCTTGAACCGAATACATCTATGCAATTTATTTCTATATCTTCTATTTCATCATATAGAATAGCCGTTTTTAATACTTCATATATATAATTTTTACTTCCTACCTTTTTAAGTTTTTTTATATTAACACCAAAATTCTTTATAGTCCTCTCTAAAATCTGTTAATGATTTTAAATATGTACTTAGTGAACTATAATTACCAATGGAGCATAAGTTTAAAGAATTTCTATATAAATCTTCTGTGTCCCAAGACACTATTACTAAAGGTAAATTATTTTCTAACATTTGTTTTAACATTAAAAACCTTCCTATACGACCATTACCATCTTGAAATGGATGTATTAGTTCAAATCTATAATGAAATTCTGCGATATTGTCTATAGTAATATTATCAAGGTTATAGTACCATTCTAATAATTCATCAAGTTTAGGTTCTACTTCAAAAGGTTGAGATACTTTTGCATTAGTTCCTATTATCATATTAGGAATAGTTTTATATATTCCTGCGAAACCTTTTGAATGTAAAGTAGTATTAAACATTAAACTTGAATGTAAATTCTTTAGAAATTTATGTGTTATCTTTGTACCTAATGTTTCAATTATTGTATCAAATACATAACTTGAGTTTACAGTTTCTTGAACATCATCTAAGGTATGCCTACCAGTTACAACATTCTTATCTAATAATAATGCAAGTGCTTCTGTTGTAAATGTGCTTCCTTCGATTTTATTAGAATGATATAAAAAATTATGCTTTAAGATTGCATATAGTGAATTTTTTAAATGTTGTGTTTTTAATAATGCATTTAAGAATTTATTATTCATTTTCAAATCACCTTACTTCCTATGTTATAAATATTTAGCCAATAGTAATAAACTATTGGCTCTTTATTAAAATTTTTGTTGAGAACTATACAACTCAGTTTGTTCATTTAAAAATCTTAGTTCATTTTTTAGTTTTTTAACAAGACTTAAAGTATCTTCATCTATAATAGTATTATTAGCCATTAGACCAGCTACTCTTGATATATCTCTTATAGTATTGTTTAATCTTATTTTTAATTCTTGGTTCAATATCTGTTTTTCATCTAGGTTATTATTTTTATTAATTTTTTCTTTTAGTTTTTTATTTTCTTCTTTTAACTTTAGATTATCTTTTTCAAATTGACTTTTTATTTCTTCTAATCTCTGATTAACTTCATGCTCTATTTCTTCTTTTGTGCTTTCATTTGAATTTTTTATAGAGTTTTCTAGTTCTTCTTTTTCATTTTCTAATTTCTTTTTATCATCTTCTAAAGAGTTTAATTTCTTTATCAACTCTTCCTTTTCTTTATTAGAGTTTTCTAATATTTCTTTTTTAACTTGTTCTATTTTTGTATCAATTTCAATAGATTTAGTTTCATTTTCTGATTTTAATTTTAATATTTCTTCTGATTTTTGTTTTTCTCTTTCTATAATTCTATTCTTCTCTAACTCAATTTCTTTTAACTGTTTCTTTATTTCAACTGCTTCATTCCTGCTAATATCAACTCTTTTATTTATTATATCTAATATAATTTTTTGATTTTCTTCGCTTAAACTTGAAAATTCTGTTGCATTTGAGATACTTAAATTACCTTCATCAAGTATTGTTCTTAATTCGGGGATTAAGTTATTACTTACAGTAGAATATTTTGCAACTTGCCCCTCGCTAAGTCCAATATCTTTAGAAACTAATTTTCTTATATTTGTTACTTTCTCGCCGTTTTTCTTTTTCTCCTTATAAAGTTCAGTTAGCCTTTCTATTTGCTTTAATTTGTCTGCATCTGAAAGTTCTCTAGTTTGTGCATTTGCCTGTATTAAGGTTATTTCAGAATCTACATCATTCAAATTAACTATTTTACAAGGAACTTTACTATACTTATTATCGCCTTTATCGACCAACGATTTTAAAGCTGAATATCTTCTCTCACCACTTATGATTTCATAAAATCCATCTTCTATAGGTCTAATCACAAGATTATGATTAAGACCATTTATAGAAATATCTTCTGCTAAAGTTTCAATATCTATTATAGGATAAAAGTTTTTGTTATTAACTTTTAATTTATCTATATCTATGTAATCAAATTTAAAATTTTCTTTTGCATCAATAAGATTTGATTTATCAATATTCTTAGATATACTATTTAGCATACCTTCTGAAATACTAAATTTTGATTTAGCCATTTTTAAATACCTCCTTAGCTAATTTTATATAGTCCTTACTTGCATTTGATTTAGATTTATAATATATTACAGGTTTTTGTTCAAATGTTGATTCAACAACTGAAATATTTTGTCTTATGTGAGTATCAAGCATCTTTTCACCAAGTAAATCCTTTAAAGCCTTTTTAATTTCTTTATTTACTGTTGTTGAATTATCCATAGTTATAAAGCATCCTAAAAATTTTAAATTTTCATTAAATTCATCTTTTATTTCATTTATACTTTCTAATAAATAACCTAAACCATCTAAGGCGAATTTATCAATTTTTATAGGTACTATAACTTCATCACTCGCAACAAGGGCATTTATAGTTATCATATTTAAGCTAGGAGGACAATCTATTAAGCAGTAATCGTATTTATCCTCAACTTGCTCTAATGCTTTCTTTAATCTATTCTGTTGATTTCTAGTAACATCAAGTAATATCTTTTTTTCAGTAAAAGCTAATGAAATATTGCTTGGTAATACATCTATATTATCAAAATCTGTACCTTTTATTACATCTTCAACATTTATATTCTTATCTAATAAAATATCTGAAACTGATAAAGCATCAATGTCATATGCTTTAAATAACATAGTTGAATTTGATTGTGCATCAATATCTACTATTAAAACTTTCTTTCCTTCTTCTGCTAAGGTAGATGCTAGATTTATTGTACTTGTTGTTTTTCCTACTCCGCCTTTTATATTTAAAATGCTTAATTTTTTCATTTTTATATTCTCCTTATTTAATATCATTTGTAACGTTTATATCTATTCCTATCATGTTAAAATCTTTTATATATTTATTTGCCAAATCTATAGAGTGTTCATATGAAGTAGTTCTATACATTTCCACATATTCTTTAGTTTTAATATTTTGTATTTCTACTATAAAGATAGAATTTTCTTTTCTTAATCTTATATCAACTTCAATATTTTTACTTTCCTCTATAGATTTATCATTATATTTATTTATATTATTTAAGTACTGTTTGTAATGTCTATTTGTATAGAATCGTCTATTTGTAGGACTTCTATCAGCCTTTAAAGTGCCTTCTCTATCCCAACGTTGTAATGTATTTACTGTAACATTTATTTTATCTGCAAAATCTTTAGGTTTATATATATCCAATTAAAATTACCTCACTTTATTTATCCTCCGTTGATTTATTTGAACAAATGGAGTATACTTTATTTTGGTGATAAGGGCATACTCCGTTTGGATATGTTCTTTTTTTATTATAGATATATTATAACATGCTTTTGCATACATTTCAATACATTTACATATATTTAAATATATTTTTATATATTTATTAAATTCTTTATATAGTCTTTTGAATTTATATAAAGGATTATATTTTCTTATATAGAAATAGTTTCTTATACATATAAAACTATGAAAGTAGGTATTACATTGCTAAAGAAACTAAAGAAACAAAAGAAAAAGGATTATAATTGGGTTGGTAAGTATATTAAGGAATATAATGAAAGGGTTTTATATTATGAGAAACAGTTAGCAGAAAAGAATAAGATAATTGATTATTTAAAAATAGAAAATGATAGTTTGAGAAAAAATATAAAGTTTCAAGGTAAACAAAAACAAATTTCTGATAAAGATATAGATAGAATAAGAAAATTAAAAAATGAAGGTAAAAGTTATAGTTACATATCAAATGTAACTGGATGGAGCAAGGCAACTATAAGCAGAGTGATAAATAATAAGAAAAATATATATTAAAATATTATTTTTACTAATAAACAATGGTACAGTAGGTTGGATAGCAACAAAATATTTAACTCCTTTACGTTAAGAAATGAATATTTGAAAGGCTATGAGTATAAATTTATAGTCTTTTTTTAGGTATTTTTCCATTTTTGAAAAATATATATTCTTACGATTTATGAAATAACTATAAATTTAATTTTATTTATTTTTTGAAAAAATATTGTATGTATTTTATATTTTCATTTAACTAAATGCTTTTCATATAAAATAAAAAAGGAATTACCTCAAAATTTTAAGATAATTCCTTTTTCATCCTTCTCTAAAATAAAAGTAAAAAAATAATGTTTGTATTTTTTGTCAATTTATATTACAATTAATATAAATTAACAATTAAATACAAAAGTCAACAATCACGAATCATTAATTGGTTTGGCGACCGATTAATGATTATAGCGATTTAATATACTGATACTATATTAAATAACTTGTGTTATGTAGATTTCAATTTTTTTTACTTAAATATGCATTTATTATAACAGATTTTGTTTATAATTTCAATTATTTTAAGCAAATTCTTTTATGTTTAATAAAATATTTTAGTTTCTATTTTGAGTAAGTATTTTAGTAACTAAAATACTTTAAGTAAAAATCGTATATTTTCTAAGAGAGATTTTACTCTCTTAGAAATGGTAACGTTCTATAAGAAATTTTCAAGCCTAGATATTTAATATATATCTAGGCTTTTTTAATTGTAAATTTACATATGGAAATTTAGAGCTCATAGACCGTAGCTAAAGAGCTTGATGCAACGGAAGGATTGATAATATCCTTGATAATTATTATTAGCACTATGTCATAGGGGTATGTGCTAGAACCCTATGGAGGATTAATTCTAACCTCGATAATTAGAAAAATGATAGAAGTATATTACTAGAATGATTTTAGAAAATAAGGAAGGTTACATGTCGCCTATATGACATATAGTGAGAAGCCGTTAAACACTTAAAATTACGTCAGGTGAGTTCAGCCAATGCAGAAAGTGAGCCTCCGTACAGATAAGCCTAGTCCCTTTCTTTAGGCAGTACGGGTTCGAGCGTGACGACTACGAAAAGGTCGGGTGTGGGAGTTCTAGGATACTAGCGTATCGGGAACCATAAACAGATATAAGCACTAGGATAGAACCATAGTGCAGAAAGTTTATGGGTGTTTACACGTAACAGAAAGGGTGTGAGATGATGAGGTGACCGAGTATACGGTTCTATCGTTTTTGATGCAGTTATTTCCTTATGTCTAGATATATATTTCTAGTGACATAAGGGAATAACTGCGTCCGATTTCAGCTCACTCGTTCCGGTTCTATCATTTAGAAATTAAGTTTTCCATTATTGATATTTAAAATAATATAATTACGAATACAAATTGCAGAACGAACAAAAGAGCCTAATGGACAACCTCCTTCCAGGTTGGCTAGGGAATTGTGCTTTAAATTCAAAATAATTATTGTAATATATTAGTTTATATGAATTAATACTATTATTGAAAAGTATCCGCTATTTTCTACGAGGAAATTATTTTTAAGTTCTCTATAAAAAACATAGAAACTAAATTAAGTGAAAAAGATGAAATAAACAATTATTTTGGGAAAGATTATTATGAAAGAGCATTTGCCCAAAATAAGAATTTATAAAATTCATATAGTTTAGTTTTGTTAATAAGAAGCAATACAAAAAATACTAAAATCAATAATTGATTCATGAATTATTAGAGTATGAGATTAAGTTAATGATTAAAAAATATTTGGAGGTTTTTATTATGAAAAAAAGGTGTGATATTTTAATTAATGGTTTGTCTGTTGGTCATGTTTATTATTATTATTTTGAATTTGATTCTTTACAAGTTAATTTATTAGATTTTGATAAAAGTGTTATATGTTTTCTTTTGGGTAAACCTAATTTTTTAGATTCTGAATTATATTTATCTAGTATAGATGTTTTAAATTAACTCGTTGTGCTAGTTAAATATGATTATTGAAAATACTAGAGCCTAGTAAACTATATTTTTATAGTTCA
>ERZ838225.450-NODE-450-length-57012-cov-4.648998_pt1 | contig 57012 bp, 55 predicted proteins | sample MGYA00519684_ERZ838225 | MGnify/ENA primary metagenome ERZ838225 (study PRJEB31850, sample SAMEA3708829) | human gut metagenome | biome: human gut; feature: human-associated habitat; material: faeces | place: China | collected 2014 ... | reverse complement strand
TTTATATCTATAATAAAAATTCGCTTCTCCTATACACCATGTCAGAAAAATGCTTTTAAGCATAAAAAAATTACCATATTAAATGACTATATTAATCATTTAATATGGTAATTTTTTATTTGCTATATTTTCGAGCATGAAAGTCTATATTACTAGCCTTATAAGATTTTGTTAGTATATCTTCTTCATCTTTAATGACTTTTTGTTCTTTAGTCTTACTCTTATCTCTTTCAATTTTACTTTTTTCATTCATATTAATTAATTCCATTAAATATTGTTTAGGAATATTATAAAACTTCGCAATATCATCATAATTTAACTTAAGATTAAAGAGTTTATCAATAATATCAAAATCAATAACTTCGTCATTGTATTTTTCAAAGTATTTATTATATATCTTAAAAAGTTTATATCTACTTAATTTTAATTCATGTGATATCTCATTAAAGTTAAAATGTTTGTCTAACAAATCTCTAACTTTAATAGCAATATTAAATTTTTACTATAATTTATATTTTTCCAAATTGATATAACATCACTTTCTTTACAGTTAAATATCTCACTTATTTCTTTACTTGTAATACCAAGGCTTATCATATCATTTATATTTGTTCTGTTAATACTATTTCCATGCCTTAAGGTATTTTTTTGATTTATTATTAATGCTTCTGTTTTAGTTAATCCTAAATCTTTTGCTATTTGATCATACCCCTTGCCATCATTTATCATATTTATAATTTCTTTTGCTATTTTATTATCTCTTATCCTTTTAGATCTTATAGTTATTGTACCTTCTGGCCTTTTTAATTTCTTTATTACTAATGGACGCCCTACACTGCCTCTTCTTACTTTATACTTCATAAAATCCCCTTACGATTTATTAATAAGTTTTATTTTGGATAATATTTTAATTTATATATATTTTACCCCAATATTATGCATCAAAATCATTAATAAATTTAAAATATCTAAATAAGCCTATATTAAATAATATAGGCTTATTTAGATATTTACGTTTTCACGAAACAATATTTCCCCCATAACACTCAGCACTTTTTATGCTTGATACAATAAATTCCCCTACAACTATAACTACACTCCCCTATAGTTATAATTAATCCGATCATTTTACAGCTCATCTTACCTAATGTGCTGTAACTTTTATAATATATTTTTAAAGTTTTGGACATTATCATTTTGTAAGTTAAATTACTATTAATACATATTTCGATTTAATTTATTTTAACCACACCATTTCTGATAACGTTTACATTATACACTATTATTAATGTCGAAATTCGTAAAAACCTCTGAATTGTATAATATATTTATTATTTTTTTGATAAATTATATATTAATATCTATATTCAAATATATTTTTTATAATAATTAACTAAATATAAAAAAATAATCTCAATTTCTATCTTACCTCTAATATATAAAAGCTATGGATTAATCCATAGCTTTTATATATTACTTACATTCAATTTTATCTATACACATATAAGGTCTTAAAACTTCAGGTATAATTACTGAACCATCTTCTTGTTGATAATTTTCAAGTATAGCAGCAAAGCTTCTTCCTATAGCTAATCCTGAACCATTTAATGTATGTGCATACTCAGTTTTTGAATCTTTGTCTCTTTTAAATCTAATTCCTGCTCTTCTAGCTTGGAAGTCTTCACAATTTGAGCAAGAAGATATTTCTACATATCTATTATAACTTGGCATCCAAACCTCAACATCATATTTAAATGCAGCTGTAAATCCTAAATCACCTGTACATATTTTAACTACTCTATAAGGTATCTTTAGTAATTGAAGTAAATACTCTGCATTATGAGTAAGTTTTTCTAGTTCATTATAAGATTCCTCTGGTGCTACAATTTTAACCATTTCAACTTTATTGAATTGATGTTGTCTTACTAAACCTCTAGTATCTCTTCCTGCAGATCCTGCTTCTGATCTAAAGCAAGGTGTATATGCTGTATAGTTTTTAGGTAATTCATCAAATGCTAATATTTGATTTGCATGAATATTTGTTAAAGGAACTTCAGAAGTAGGTATTAAATAATAATCTAATCCTTCTATTTTAAACATATCTTCTGCAAATTTAGGTAATTGACCAGTACCTAAAAAACTATTTTTATTAGCCATAAATGGTGGAATTACTTCTGTATATCCTTGCTCACCTATATTAGTATCTAAGAAAAAGTTAATTAATGCTCTTTCAAGTCTAGCACCTAATCCTTTATATAAAGTAAACCTTGAACCTGTTATCTTAGCGGCAGTTTCAAAATCTAATATTCCTAAATCAGTTCCTAAATCCCAATGTGCTTTTGGGTTAAAGTTAAACTTTGTAGGCTCTCCCCAAGTTCTTACTTCAACATTATCTTCATCAGTTTCCCCTTGAGGAACTTCTTTATTCGGTACATTAGGTATTCTTAAAAGCTTGTACTCTAATTCATCATTAACTATTTTAATTTTTTCATCTAAAGATTTTATTTCATCTGATAATTTCTTTAGATTTGCTTTATCTTCAGTTATATCTTTACCTTCTTTTATAAGTTGAGGTATTTTTTTAGATTCTACATTCATCTTATTTTTTAATACTTCAACTTCTTTAAGAAGTTCTTTTCTTTTATCATCTAACTCAACAACTTCATCAAGGTTAAATTCTTTTTCTCCTCTTCTGTTCATTGCTTTTTTTATATCTTCTAAGCTTTCTCTTATTCTTTTTATGTCTAACATATTCATACTCTCCTTATGATTAATAATTTGGCTTTGATTTTATAAAAAGAACTTTTACATCCTTATCTGTGCTATTTCTAAATTTATGCTCTCTATTAGGTAATATCCTAATTGTATCTCCTTCTCTTAATAAAAACTCTTCTTCATCATTAAATATAATATAAACTTCACCCTCTAAAATAAAAGCTAGCTCCTCTTCAATATGTGTTGAGTAATTTCCATAAGTATTACTATTTGCACTTAAATTCATCAGTAATAATTCTACAGTAGAGTTTATTGGGCTAGGTGTTAAAACATCATATAATACATGCTTTTGATCTGGGTTATATATAGTTTTTCTATCTTCTCTTCTAAGAATTAATGATTCATTAGTAACATCTTCTTCAAATAAGGAGGATAGACTCACATTAAGTGCAGAGGCTATAGACTGTAATGCACTTAAACTGGGGTTACCCATTCCTCTTTCTAATTGACTTAATAATGCAGAGCTTAAATTAGTCAGTTCTGAGAATTCCTTTATAGTTAAATTGTGAACTCTTCTATATTCACTTATTTTCTTTCCAATTTTTAAATTTTCCATATTCTTCTCTCCTGTCATATTTAGTATAACTCATTAGACTACAAAAATTCAATATATTTAATTTTTTTTATTATATTCTTAATTTAAATTTATATTCTCTAAATAGTACACCTTTTTTATATTTTTCCCTTTTTATTATTTCTCCGCTTTGATTATAGTATGCTATTTCTCCACCCTCTTTATAATTTTCATCATATTCTCCTATACTATATACTTTTCCATCTTCCCTATACAGTGTTATTAACTTTTTTTTATTTTCATGAGGTACTCCCTTATATCTTAATTTACCAGAGGTAAAATTATATTCTACCACTAATTTTCCACTTTTATCATATTCAAATGAGTTTCCATTTAAAGTATTTTTACTGTATTGTACCTTTTTAAATATCCTCCCATTATCAAAATAAGTTATCCATATTCCTTCAGCCATTCCATCTTTATATGTTCTTATCTGCTTCAAATCTTTTTTTAACTTTTTGTCATATATTTTAGTTTCACCTTGACCAGAATACAAAGTTTCAATTAAAGCACCTACAGCAACATCTCTTCCTGATTTATTAACTATTTTTATCTCTCTCTTTTTAAGTGAGTATATTTTTTCCCCTTATACATATTTTTACTTATTACATTAGGTATGTTTATATTTTTTAAGTTAACTTTATGTGCATATATTGTAAAAAAATGTAAAAGAAAAAAGGAGTCTGCCACAACTCCTTTTCTCTTAGGTATCATATCAAATATTATTAGTCTTCTTCGTAGAATACTTTTATTTTATCCTCAGGTTTAACTTCTTCTTTCAAGATATATTTAGTTTTATAGTCTTTGAACAGTTTAAAGAAAGTTCCACTCAATGAAAGCATAACTGCTATGTTGATGAATGTAGGCACTGCTGTTGTAAAGTCAGCAAACAACCATACAGTTGATCCTGGCATTCCAATAGTAGTTGCCATAACAACCATTACAAATCCTGGTACTGGATAGAATATTTTATAGAATTTTAATATTCCATCTTTTAATTTAGGAGATGATTTCATAAGATGTCTCAAGATAATTTCATAGTAAGCGTACCAACCAGATGAAGTAGTTACTCCAAATAGGAAGATTCCAATCGCTATGAATATTTTACTTGCTGATCCCATACCAGTTGCAAATGCATTTAGAGTAAGAGTAGCTCCTGTTGCTCCACTGCTCCATACACCTGTGATGATTATAACAAGACAAGTTAAAGTACAAACTACAATTGTATCAATAAATACTTCAAATGCTCCCCATAATCCTTGTTTGATAGGATGGTCTGTTTGTGCAGAAGCATGGATCATTGGAGAACTTCCCCATCCTGCTTCGTTACTGAATACTGATCTCGCCATACCTATTCTCATTACCTGATTAAAAGCCGCTCCACTAAACCCTCCAACTGCTGCTGTTCCAGTGAAAGCTCCTTTAAATACAAGCCCTAGAGTTGCAGGAAGGTTTCCAATGTTTATAATAACAATATATAATGCTGCTGCTACATAGAATACACACATAAATGGGACTATCTTGCTGGCTATCTTTCCTAAAGATCTAATCCCACCAATTATTAAGAGATAGTTACATATAATATAGATGATACTTGCATAGATTATTTTTACTCCAAATGCAGCACTTACAGCTTCTGATACTGTATAGTTTTGTACTGTAATAAAGAATGTAGAGAAGATTCCTCCTCCAAATATCGCAGCAGGTATAAGCCACCATTTATGACCTTTTTCCTCCCCAAGACCTTTTTCCATATAGTAAGTAGGTCCTCCATATGGATCTCCCTTTTCATCTTTCTCTCTGTAATAGACTCCAAGAGATACCTCAGCCATTTTCAATATCATTCCAACAAAAGCTGCTATCCAAAGCCAGAAAAGTGATCCCGGTCCTCCAACTGCCATAGCAGTAGCAACTCCTCCAATATTTCCTACTCCAACTGTTCCTCCTATCGCTGTTGAAACTGCTTCAAATGGAGTTAGAACCCCCCTTTCCATCTCCCTCTGCTTTATTTCCTTTTTTAATTATCTTATATATAGTTTCAGAGAAAATATGTTTAAGATGAAATACTTGGAAAAATCCAGTTTTAAAAGTGAAATAAAATCCCGTTCCTAGGATGATTACAATTATAGGCAGTCCCCATAGGAAATTAACCAAAGCTTCAAAATACGCCAACATTTTGTACCTCCTTAAATATTTTATATATAGAATCTCCCTGCCTCCAATTAGTGAATCATTCTTGGTAGGGGGTATCTGCCTAAAACAATCATCTAGTTTTTTTTATAAACTCCCCCTTTATATTCTCTTCAAGTACTATTTCCACAGCTCTCTCTCCTATAATTATTCCTATATCCTTTGTAATCTGCATATTTGATTATATTATCAACCTTTTAGACTGTACCTTTCCATTCTTAACTATATATCTATTTTGTCTCACAGCTTTCTATGAATTTTTCAAATATCTTTTTCATCTCTGCATCTCCTCTTGCTGTCATCATTTCAGGATGCCATTGGATTCCATATAAGAATTTATGTGATTTCATTTGAAACGCTTCTATTACTCCATCATTAGTAATAGCTATTGTAGTAAGTCCCTCCCCTAATTTATCTAATATTTGATGATGGAATGAATTTGTAGCTATTTCTTTTCCATACAGTTCAAAAAGTATGTTATCCTCTTCTACTATTTTTACTCTGTGTGTAGCCAGTTCAGGATAAAGATCCTGTCTATGTTTTTGAGCTTCCTTTCCATAGTATCTTAAATCTTGGAATAGTGTTCCGTTGAAATAGATATTTATAAGCTGATGCCCTCTGCATATTCCTAATATAGGTTTTTTAGTTTTCAAGAATTCTTCTAGTATCATCATTTCGCAGGTATCTCTTTCAGGAGAAATTACCCCTATTCCCTCTTTAAAGTCCTGTCCATATAGAAATGGATTCAGATCTGCTCCTCCTGATAGAAGTAATCCATCTACCAATTCTAATTGAGCTTTTATTACTTCTATATCATCAGTTACAGGAATGACTAAAGGTATTCCCCCTCCTGCTACTACCCCTTTTGTATAATCTATACTCACTGTTGTTCTATGATAATTTCTTAGTCCTTCTTCCTTCTTATATGCTGAAGTTATCCCAATTATAGGCTTTTTCATTTCATTACCTCCTCATTTGCTTGTAGTTACTACTACAAGATACAACTTTTTTGTAGCTTAGTCAACAGAAAAAATCAAGTTTTTTTCTCAATTTATTTCAAAATAATACTAAAAGTATGTATCTATTACATTTTCAAAAAATAAAAAAAGATGAATAAAAAATTTTCTTATAATTTAACAAATGGTTTTAGTAAAGCGTATATTACATTTATTAATTTTTAAGATATTTTCAATACTCATCTTTATGTATTATTAGTTCTCTGATGTAAATAAAAAATCTTTTACAAGGCTGTTCTCTTTTAATTCAGCATATATACTTGTTTTGTTTTTCTCAAAAAGTGCTGTAAGAATTATATTGCATAACTCCATTGGCACTATGTAGGAATTAAAGAAACCATTATTTTCTACTGAAATTTTAAAAACTATATTACTTAAAAAGCTTATCTCTGAAAATACATTGCTCGTAATTGTAATTATTTTCGCCTTTTTTTCTTTTGCCAGCTTTACAGCTTTTACTTCATCATTTAAAAATCTTGGAAATGCAAATATTATAACAACATCACCTTTTTTTATATGGGAAAAGGATTCATACAGTCCAAGTCCACCTTCATTTACACATTCAGCATTAAATCCCAGCCTTTTTATATGCCAGAACATAAATTGAGATATAGCTCTGCTTGATCCTATTCCCAAAAAGTATATCTTTTTAGCTTCAGCTATTGCATCTACTGCTTCATTTACCTCATTGAAATCCACATTGAGAAGAAAATCTTTTATATTTTCAAGATCAGCATTTACTATTTTGTTAGCTATATCATTCTTAGAATTAAAATTATCCCAGTTTTTTACTATTCTGTCGTCAGGGCTTGTTTCACTAAGTTCCAGTGCTATATAATTTTTAAAATCGTTAAATTTATTAAATCCCATAATTTTGGAAAATCTCAAGACAGATGCATCACTTACTCCTATCTCTTTTCCTAATTCCAATGCTGATAAGACCATTACCTTTTTAGGATTCTTTACAAGAAATTCAGCTATTTTCTTTTCTCCCTTAGTTAGGGTTTTATAGTTTTCTTTATAAAATTTATGTATTTTATCCATTTCATTCAACCATTCCTTTTTAAAGATAAGTTTCTTTTTTTAATTATAACACAATTTATCTTTTTCTTAAAATTTTCCTCTTAAATATTTTGGGGTGTCTTTTTTCTGATTTATGGTGTAGAATGTAATTAACAAAAAAAATCAGGGGGGCTGTATGGTTATCAATTCAATTAAAATGGTTATCGATCAAAAAAATCTATTACACAACATAGATTATCTAAAAAATTTAAGAGGAAAGGATATCCTTCCTGTTGTTAAAGCTAATGCTTATGGACATGGGGTGGAGTTAATTGTAAAGGCTCTTTATGCTGGCGGACAGAAAGAAGTCGCAGTAGCACGTTATATGGAAGCTGAAAATATTTTAAAAATGAATATAGGCGATGACTTTAAAGTTTTAGTATTTGAAAGTATAGGAGACATAGAACTAATTAAAAACAATCCTAATATTGATATCGCAGTCAATGATTTTGCTGAATTAAAAGAATTTATAAAAGCTGGTATTCCTTCAAACAGAATGCAGCTTAAAATAGACCTTGGCTTTGGAAGAAACGGTATAGCTATTTCTGAAATTCCTGAGTTAGGAAAATTTACAACTGAAAACAACTTAAAATACAAAGGTATTTTCTCTCATCTTTTTGCTGTAAATTATGAAGATGGACTGGAATTAATAACTTTATTTACTGACCTTGTAAATTCTATTGGAAAAGATAAATTTGAAATGATTCATCTTCAAAACAGTGCTGCTGTTATGAATTATGATTGTGAAATAGCTACTCATATGAGAGTAGGTATGCTGACATACGGATTGCAGGAAGTTGGATATTTTGATCCTAATCTTAGACAAGTATTCTCTCTTGAAGGACAGATAGCAGGAGTGAGAGATATTGAAGATAATAAATATGTTGCATATGAATTAAAAGATGATCTGGATATTGAAGGATGTAAATATCTTGCAAAAATCAAAATAGGTTATGGTGATGGTTTTCTGAAAAGAAATGAAAAAAGTAAATGTATCATCAATAACAAAGAATTTAAAATAGCTCAAGTAACTATGGACAATACCTTTATAGAAGTAGATGGAAGTGTAAAAGAAGGAGACACAGTTCTTCTATACAATGACATCACTAAAGCTGTAAATTTTACTGGAATGAACATATATGAACTTTTAACTGTATTAAGTCCAAGAATTCCTAGAGTTTATAAGTATTAATAATCAATGAATTAATCAAGTTAAAATATACCATTTAATAAAAATAATGAGAAGCCAAGAATATCAAGGCTTCTCATTATTTATTTACATCAGCATAGCTGCTATTGGGTATCCAACAATCACAGTTACAATAATGGAAAACATCATAAAAATCAATCCATATTTCATTACACTGCTGGTATCAGACCATCCAGATCCAATAGCCATAGCAACATGAGGCATAGCTGGCGGCGTAGCAAAAGCATAAGCAGACATCATTCCTATAATTGCCACTACTGCTGGACATGAAATAGCTCCATTAGTTGCCTGTACCAGTGGAATAGCTACAGTAGTTACTACTGTTACTGTTACCATATTTGAAGAAAAATTAGTTTGAATACATGCCCATGCTGTAAATGCTACCACAAGAAGCATAGGATTAATATCTTTTAAAATTGGACTCAATACATTTATTAAATAGTCAGCCAGTCCTACATTTCCATTAGTCATAGCACTCCCTATGGCAAGAGTTCCAGCAGCCATTATTATACTTGACCACTGCACCCCTTTTTTCATTCCTTCAGCAAAATTTAATAAAGGCTTTCCATCAAATGAAATAATTGAGTAAAGAATTATTCCAAGCATAGGAGGCATTGCAGTTCCCATACGGCTTATTTGTGTAACTGCTGGAAAAATTTCTTTTAATAAGCTAGGAAGAACCCATAGAGCTACTACTAAACAAAATACAGCAAGAATAGTTTTTTCTTTCTTTTCCATAGGCTTCAATTCATTTTTTAAAAAAGAAATATCTATATTTTTTATCTGTGACATATCAGGATTCATAATAAATCTAAACATCAGTAAAAGAAGAACAATACATATAATTCCAACTGGTATAGCAAAAGCCATATATTGTGCATACCCAATAGTAAGCCCTGTAGCTGTAGTATAAAATCCCATAGCCATAATACTGAATACATGAGCTATTGGAGTCATTCCAGCTGATACAGACACAGCAAATGTCAATCCGATCATTAACATATTTCCTATTTTATCGCCTTTTTTTAATCCCAATATTTCATTAATTTTTTCCAGTATAGGAAGGAAGACAACAAAAAGTACTGTTGGTGAAACAAAACATCCTATACATATGATAGCTGTAAGAAAAGAAATTATAAACATCCAAGGTCCTTTTTTCGCCATTGGACTTGTAATAAAATAGAGAGCACATCTTTTTAAAAAAGGAGTCTCTGATAAAACATAGGTACACATAAAAGTACACATTAGGAAAGCAAAAGTTTCATTTCCAAAGGAACTGAGAAATACACCTTTAAATCCAATTCCGGGAATCATTCCTATAGCAGCTATACAAAGAAGACTTGGCCAGTCTATAGCTACTGTCAGCCATAATAGAAGACTTCCTGCAAATATTCCTGTTACAGTCATTCCAGCAGGTTTCATTCCTTCAGGAAGCGGCAGAAATCGTCCAAAAATAATTAATGCAAATGATATCATTATGTAAAAATTTCTTTTAGAATTTTGATTCATATATCCCCCTTGTTATAATATAGCCCCTTGTTTTTTTAATTCTGACTTTATAGAATTGATGTCTATATCTCCATATTCTGCCATATATGCTGCTCCTACCCCAGCAGCATGTCCTGTTCCAAAACTTATTCCCATCACACGTACTGATGCAAATGCCATAGAATCAGCACTTACAGTTCTTCCTGCACTCCATAGATTTTTAATATTTTTAGACATTAATATGTCTATTGGAATATCATAGTAATCATTTTCCTTCACCCATAAATATTCAGCCATTTTATCAAGCTTTTGATGATTCTCACATGGCCATGCCCCTCTTGCTATTCCTCTTTCATTTTTCACTGCATTAAGAACTTCATCTAAAGAAAGTGTATATTTTCCAACAATATGCCTAGTTTCTCTTATTCCCAGTTTAGGCCCTGTTGATACCAATATACAGTTTTCCATTCCAGGTATATATTTACGAAAAGCTTGTATATATTCCTGTGCCTGTCTTCTTGTATTCATCTCACAGGCAGTCAATACAGCACAATCTAAAGAATCTATCTGTACACTTGGCAAAATAGCGTATCCATATTGATCTACTTTGAAAATTATTCCTGTATCTTTGCTGAGATTTTTAAATCCATCTTTTTTAGCAGCTTGAACAGCTTTTTCTATTACATCTGGAGAAAGTTTTAACCCTATATCAAAATTTCCTATTCTCATAATATTTGTAGACATTTGAGTAATTCCTCCAGGATTACCAAATATGATTTCAGCTCCAGATAAATGAGCTAAATTTCCATCTCCACTGGCATCTACAAAAGTTTTTCCTTCAATGAAAATACTTCCAACATCATCAACACATTCTACCATTACTATTTTTGAATCTTCCACTTCTGCTTTTATCAGATTGCAGTATAGTAAAACTGAAATATCATTTTCTATTATTAATTCATCCAAAACAAATTTTAATGCTTCTGAATCTAATGGAACAATAGCATTTCCCACTGTTGAAAGGCGATATCCATTGTATTTTCCCATGACAGCTAACTTATCTAATACCATCTGTCCTACTCCACCAATTATTTGTTTTGGTTCTGCTCCATGAGTAAAAAATCCACAATAAGAAGCAACATTTGCATTAGTTGCCTGTCCCCCTAAGCAGCTGCTTCTTTCTATCAGCACAACAGACTGCCCTCTCTTTTTAGCACCTATTGCTGCTGATATTCCTGCTGCCCCTCCACCAATAACTACAACATCATATTTTAGTTTTCTTTCCATTCCATACTCCTTTTATATGTAGTTTTATCTTGTAATTGGATTATACCAAGAGAATTATTATTTGTAAAAATCAAAAAAACTATAAAGTTGATAGCTAAAAGCTATATTTAAATTGACAATAAAATGATAAAAATGTAATAATAGAATATATATTATCTTATTTACGAAAGGAAGTGTGTTTATGGAGAGAACTCAATTAATGTATGTTACAGCTACAGCAAAACATGGAAACATAACTAAAGCAGCAGAGGAATTATGTATATCTCAGCCATCTTTATCTAATCAAATTATAAAATTAGAAAATGAGCTAAATATAAAACTCTTTGAAAGAAAAAGACATAGAGTAGAACTAACAGAAGCTGGAAGAGCCTTTGTTGAATCATCACTTCCTATCCTCAATAGTTTTGGAAAATTAGAACAGCTTATGGGAGAGTATGCTTCTATGAACAAAGGAAGCATTAATATTGGAATTTTACCTATTTTTTCTGCATTGCAGCTCCCTGATTATCTCTATGAATTTAAAGAAAAATTTCCAAAAATTGATATGATAATAAAAGAAAGTGGGAGTTCTTCCCTAGTTAATTCTATTTTAAAAAAAGAATTAGATGTGGCTTTTACTATACTTACAGAAGCATCTTTAGAAAAATTAAAAACTGAATTAAATATAATAAAATTACAAAAAGATAGAATTGTAGCAGTAGTTGGTGAAAAACATAGACTTGCTGGCAATAAAAGTATTGAATTGAAAGATCTTGCCAATGAAAAACTAATTTTTTCTAATGATAATTTTCAATTTCCCAATATAATATTAAATTATTTAAAATTACATCAAATTCCATATCAAGTTTCATGCAGCTGTACTCAAATGGAAACTATTTTTAATCTAGTATCCAGAGATTTTGGAATAACATTTTGCAGTGAAATGACAGCAAAAAAAGAACTTAAAGGGAGTGAAAATAAGAATACTAAATTAATAAGTATTCCTCTCCTTCCTTTATCTGAACGTACTATTTACCTTATATCAGGGAAAAATTCCAGTTATCATCCTACAATAGATAACTTTACCAGATTTATAAGAGAAAAATACAATATAAAAACTCTGAGATAATTTTTTTACTTTAAACTTCTCTCATATCGGAAATCTCTCTGATACTGGAGAAGTTTTTTTATATATATTTTTCTTTCTGTTAGTTAACTTTTTGTTTATTTACTGGAAATATATTTTTCTTTATTTTTTCTCTGATAATTATTTTTTATCTGCTGTCAGTGTATATTTTTCTATATTTCTTCACAATTATATAGTCTTTTTAACAAATATTTTCTATATAAATAGATTGACTTAGAGTTGCAATAGGAGTAAAATATTCCTTAAATAAAAATTTATTTCAAATTTAGTTTTAAAAACTATATAGAGGAATGGTGTTATGGAAATTAAAAATAATTTAGAAAAAATATTAACTTTTAACAAAGAATTTGTAGAAACTAAAGAATATGAAAAATATCAGACTACTAAATATCCTGAAAAAAGAATAGTAATAGTTTCTTGTATGGATACAAGGCTTACAGAACTGCTGCCAAAAGCTATGAACCTTAAAAATGGTGATGCAAAAATAATTAAAAATGCTGGAGGGCTTGTAGTGCATCCTTTTGGAAGTGCCATGAGAAGTATTCTTATCTGCATTTATGAGTTTAATATCAAAGAAGTCTTTATAGTAGGGCATTATGACTGTGGTGTGAGCAACCTTAATGCTGATAAAATAGTTGAAAAAATGGAATCAAAAGGAATTGATATGAATACTCTGAATACACTTTTCTATTCTGGTATAAATGTAAAAGATTGGATGCACGGATTTGACTGTGTAGAAGAGTCTGTAGAAAGAAGTGTTTCTGTAGTTAGAAATCACCCTCTTGTTCCAAAAGATGTAGCTGTTCATGGTCTGATTATGGATCCCCTTACTGGTGAAATCAATCTAGTAATAAATGGATTTGATTCAATAGAAAAATAGCCTCCTTTTAGGAAAATTTTTACTAAAATTTAATTTTTCTACAGTACTATGATATAATAATATATCATTGACATCAGGAGGGTTCAAAATATGTTCAAACTTTTTTTTAAAGGGATAATAATTGGTGTGGCAAATATCATGCCTGGAGTTTCTGGTGGTACATTAGCCGTTATAATGGGAGTTTATGATAAGCTCACAGAAGCTATTGGAAATTTTCTTACTGTTCCTTTTAAAAAGAAGATAGAGTATGGAAAATTTTTACTTCAAATATGTTCTGGAATGCTTGTAGGGATAATACTTTTTGCTAAGATAATAGAGTTTTCTTTTACTAACTATCCAAGAAGTACAGCTGCCTTTTTCAGTATCCTTATACTTCCTTCTATACCTTTTATAGTAAAAGGTGAGAATAAAAAAGACAGAGGAAATATAACATCTTTTATCATTGGAGCTGCTATTACCTTGGTATTTGTATTTTTGGATTACCATTTTGGAAGTGACGCTGATCCAAAAACACTTGTACAAGTGATAACTGTTTCTTACTGTATAAAGCTTTTCTTCTGTGGTGCATTAGCTGCTGGGGCTATGATAATTCCTGGAATATCTGGTTCTCTGCTTCTGTTGATGCTGGGAGAGTATTACAATATACTTGGATTCGTAAGCAAATTCTTTGATGGTGCAGTACATATCGCAAGTTATGGTTCTATAAATGAGATAATACAAAATCTCCACATTATCCCTCTTACTGTATTTTCTTTAGGGGTATTGATAGGACTGGTAGTAATAGCAAAACTTATTAATATGCTTCTTTCATCTAGACATAGAAGTGCTGCTCTATTCTTCATTGCAGGTATTATAGTTGTATCTGTTCTGCAAATATGGGTAAATCTATATAAATAATTATAAAACAAAAAGATGGCTGTCAAATTTCTAAAATTTACTTTAGATTTTTGAATCACCATCTTCTTTTTATATCTGAGCCAATGAAAGCATTATATTTTTTCCAAACCCGACTACATCTATATTAAATACAGATTCAGCCACCATTTTAGAAAGAACTATTGTTGTCACTGTCAAAAATACTGGTTTTATAAATTCACTTCCTTTAGTTACAGCCATTCTGGCTCCCAGTGTAGCTCCTACTACCATGATGAGTGCCATAACAACTGAATATAGAAAATTTACTTTTCCCATAGCCACAAACATTATTACACTGGCTACATTACTTGCTAAATTTAATATTTTAGCATTCCCACTGGCATTGGTAAAATCCATCTTAAATATTCTGATTATAGCAAAAATTAAAAATGATCCAGCACCTGGTCCAAAGAAACCATCATAAAATCCTAAAGAGAATGCCATGATAATTCCCCATTTTACATTTTCTGTATTTAACCCCTCAAATCTGTTCTCTTCCCCTAAATTCTTGTTGTACAAAGAATATAATAGTACAATCATCAAAAGCACTATAGCTATTGGATAAAGATATTTAGAATCAATCATAACTACTGTTTTTACTCCTAAAACTGCTCCTATAAAAGAAAATCCAGCTAATTTTTTTACCAAAGTCCAATTAACTTTTCCTGACTGAGCAAACTTGGCACTGCTTGCCATTGCAGAACAGCAGGCTGCAACCTTGTTGCTTCCCAGAGCTATATGTGCTGGAAGTCCAGAAGCCAGAAAAGCTGGTAAACTTATAAGCCCTCCTCCTCCAGCGATTGCATCAACAAATGCTGCACAAAAACAGGCTGCTCCTAAAAAGAAAAATGATAAAAAACTTGCTCCTTCTGCTAATTGAAACATTGATTTCCCCCTACAAAATTTATTTGAAATATTCTTTCTATTCCACATATATTTCAGATTATAGGTTTTTAATCAATAAAAGTAAAACAGTATATTGGTTAATACTGCACAAGTAAAAACTTGTACAAAAATTTAAAAACTTTTTTGCTATTTCAACCCTTTTTCTATAGTCATAAGGCCGTCTTCATATCTATCTATTTTTCTATTTAAAATCTTTATTGTTTCCTTTATATCTTCCAGTTTATCTAAGAGCTGGTTTCTCTGCTCTATAAGAATCCCCTTTCTGGCATCTACTGTTTCATCACCTTTTTGAAATAAAGCAACATATTCAATCAATGCTTCAATCTGGACTCCTGCTTTTCTCAAACATTTCATCAACTGAATCCAACGACATGAATTTTCATCATAATCTCTTACTCCACTTTTATTTCTAGATACTGGAGGTATCAGTCCAATTCTTTCGTAATACCTCAGTGTATCTGGAGTCAAATCAAATTGCTTGCTAACTTCTGTTATAGTCATATATTTCCTCCTTTTTATTTATTTTAATTAATTACTGAACTGCGTGAAACTTTGTCCATCTGCCACTTAAATATCTCCATACAAATATTATTGCCTTCACTATCCAGTCAACAAACATTGCTGCCCATGTTCCCAACATTCCCATTTCAAAATATAAACTAAATACAAATGCTAATATTATTCTACAGAAAATCATTGAAGCAACACTTATCAGCATTGGAAATCTGGCATCTCCAGCTGCACGGAATGTAACTGGAAGAGTATAACCAAGAGGCCATATTACAAGCATTACAGCATGAGCCCATACCAGTTTATATGTCCATTCTGTTGCTTCTGGCGACAATCCATAAATATTTAATATTGTTGGAAGAAGAGCAAGGACTCCTATAGAAGTAAGTATAAATGTTACATAGATTATCTTCATAATTTTTTTAGTGTAATATCTTGCCTGTTCAAAATCTCCCATTCCTACACATCTGGATATAATAACTGTCAATCCAAGCCCTATTGCCATACCTGGTAATACTTCAAACATAACTATTGTTCCTGAAACAGAATTAGCTGCAATAGCTGCTGTTCCAAAGGTTGAGATAAGACTTAATATTACCAACCTTCCCAGATAAAACATTCCATTTTCAAGTCCATATGGTATTCCAATTCCAAGTATCTGCTTCACTATATTTTTATTAAGCCTATACTGAAATGTTTTTTTCAGGTGCAGTGGATATGTTTTTTCTAAAAGTATAGCTAAAATAATAACAGCTGCTCCAATACGAGAAACCAGTGTAGGGATAGCAACCCCTGCTGTTCCCATTTTAAATCCATACACCAAAACTGCATTTCCTGTCAGATTGAGCATATTCATAGCCATCATTACTTTCATTGGAAGCTTTGAATTTCCCATAGTTCTAAAAGCTGCTGCTCCTGAACTGTATACAGCTAAAAATGGAATAGAAGCTGCGACAATGAGAAGATATATATTTGCATTTCTATATACATCTTCACTGATCTGTCCAAACAAGCCATGTAATATCAAAGATTTAAAAATATATATTCCAAGCATAACTACAATTGATATTATTCCTGTAAACCAGATTAATTGATTGGCAGTTTCATTAGCATCATCCTGTTGTTTTTTCCCAAGATACTGTCCAGCTATAACAGCACCTCCCGTAGCTAATGCTGCAAAGATACTTATGAGAAGCTGCATAACAAAATCTACAAGTGAAACTCCAGAAACTGCTGCTTCTCCTACATGGGCTACCATGATTGAGTCTATAAGACCCACTAAATATTCCAGAAATTGTTCTATTATAAGAGGGATAAATAATTTAACTAAATCCCTGTTTTTAAATAAATATTTTTCCAATGTATATCCTCCTTGTTAATACTTACCTTTTCTAAAGTAAATCACATGGAGTTAACTCTAAGTCAAGAATAATTTTATTTACTTTTAAAAAAAACTACCTACATTGTTAGTAGATAGCTTTTACTTTATAATTTCTTCACTTTTGATATTTCTATTAAGTTGATTTTTCGTTCTTTTCATGTAATAAGATATTTATTATAATATTATCTATAAATCCAGTCATTGATTTTCATTAAAATTTAAATTATCTCTTAATTCTATAATTTTCTTTCTTATAATTTCAATTACCTTTATAAATTCCTCATCTGATTTCCCAGTAGGGTCTTCCAATCCCCAATCTTCTCTATGCTCACAAGGTAAAAATGGACATTCAACATTACATCCCATAGTTATTATAATGTCAACTTTTGGAATATCCGCTAACAACTTTGGTTTTTGAGTTTTTTCCATATCTATTTCATAATTTTTTTTCATAAGCCGTACAGCATCTTGATTAATTTGAGTTTTTACTTCAGTTCCTGCACTGTAACTTTCAAAAATATTATCAGCGTAATATTTTCCAAAAGCCTCAGCTATTTGACTTCTACAAGAATTATGAACACAAATAAAAGCTACTTTTTTCTTTGTCATTTTATAGCCTCTCTTTATAATTTCTCAATTATTTTTTCAATTTCTTCTGGTTTCAGCACTTTTCCATAAGAAACTACTTTTTCATCTATAACTAATCCTGGTGTAGACATTATCCCATAACTTGAAATTTCTGCCATGCCTGTTACTTTTTCAATATTAGCTTCAATATTTAAATTAAGAAGAGCTTTTTTTACATTATCAATTAAGTTAGTACAATTTTTACAACCAGTACCTAAAATTTTTATATTCATAATTCCTTCTTTTTTTATTACACTTTCTTCTGAAGCTTCTTTTTCATTACAACTACCACAACTGCAATTACTTTTAAAAATTTTGTTAAATATTCCCATTTTATTCACTCCCTTAAATATATTTTTTATTTTTAAATAAATAAGTAGCTAAAAGCATTAAAAGCATATCCTATTATAATTATTCCAACAGCAACTATTCCAACAAAATTTATAAGTAATTTATTTTGTACTACCTTTTTTAGCATTATTATAGATGGTAAACTTAAAGCTGTAACCCCCATCATAAATGACAGAATTGTTCCAACTCCAACTCCTTTGGCAAATAAAGCTTCTGCAATAGGGATAGTTCCAAATATATCAGCATACATAGGAATTCCAATAATAGTCGCTATTAAAACTGAAAAAAGGTTATTTGTTCCCAATATCTTTTGAATAATTTCAGCAGGAATCCAGTTATGAATTAAAGCCCCTATTCCAACTCCAACAATAACATACCAAAAAACTTTTTTCACAGTTTCTTTTACTTGTTCATATGCATATATAACCCTTTCTTTAGTTGTAAGTTCTGGAGAATCTATATCTATATTTCCAACAGGTTTTGTAAATTTTACAACATATTTTTCCATTCCCATTTTATCTAAAATGCTTCCTCCTATTACAGCTAGAACTAAGCCTACAATCACATAGATAGCCGCTATTGGCAGTCCAAAAACACTTATCAATAAAATAAATGAACCTAAATCAACTAAAGGAGAAGATATTAAGAAAGAAAAAGTTACTCCTACAGGAAGTCCAGAATTTGTAAAACCTATAAATATAGGTATTGATGAACAGCTGCAAAAAGGAGTTACAGTTCCAAGTAAAGCACTTAAAATATTAGCCTTTATTCCTTTAAAATTCCCAAGTATTTTTTTTGTTCTTTCTGGTGGAAAAAAGCTTTGAATATATGAAATAACAAAAATAAGTATAGATAAAAGCACAATTATTTTTATTGTATCATATATAAAAAATTGAATGCTCCCTCCTACTTTACTATCAGCATTAATTCCAATATTAACAAGACCCTTTTTTACTAAATTATCTAACCATAACATTTTTAAAAATTGATTTTCAAAGAAGTCCCACAAACTGACAATTATTGACATGAATTTTCCTCTCCTTTTAAAGTGGCAGAACTAAAATCCAGTATATTATTTAATATTTCTTTTAATTCTTTGCTCCCATTTTCATCAAAAGAATAATAACTCCATTTACCATCTTTTCTACATTTAATAATCCCACTGTCAGATAATATTTTCATGTGATGTGATAAAGTAGACTGTCCTATATGGAGCTCTTCTAAAATTTTACAAGCACATTTTTCCCCTGACTTCAGCATTTCTAAAATAAAGATTCTATTAGGATCACTCAAAGCTTTAAAGATTTTTGCCATTTCTTCATATTTTTTTTCCATTTTCTCACCTCAAATCTATTTTTATCGATATATTATAAAATAATTATACATCAACGCATCTAAATCTGTCAATATATTTTTTAAAAATTATATTATAAATATAAAATTGTTTTTCATATTTTTAAAAGTCTAAATTACTCTAATCTTAATGATATAATTTCAAGAAAAAATGGAAATTGCCTTATATTTCCAATCTACAAAACTCTACTATTATGAACAATGTGAAGATTAAAAAATATTTGTCTATAAATATTGGTTTTCTATTTTTTATTCTTTTGTCTATCTTTCTTTAATTGTTTATATACTTTTTTTATATTAAACGATATAATTTATAAAAACTAATGGAGGATAAATAAAATGAAATACTATTATGCAAGAGTTTCTTCAGAAACTCAGAACTTAGATAGACAGATAGAACTTTTTAAAGAAATGGGAGCTACTGATAGAAATATTTTTCAAGAAAAAAAGTCTGGAAAATCTTTTGAAAATAGAGACACCTGGAATGAACTTTTAAATGTATGGCTCAAAAGTGGTGACACCATTATTGTAAAAAATCTTGATAGAATTGGAAGAAATGCAAAAGAAGTAAGAGAATGTCTTTTAAATCTTGCTAAGCGAAACATAATTCTAGAGTCTATTGACCAAGGCTATTTAAATAACTTCTTAAAGGAAAAACTTTTAAATAAAAGAGCTGACTCTCTAGCAGAGGCTATGCTCAATGTTATGCTTGATACAATGCTTGAGGTAGATTTATTAAAAGCTGAATGGGAAAGAAAAGAGCTTCGAAAAAGACAAGAAGAAGGAATAAAAAGGGCTCTTGCAAAAGGAGTTAAATTTGGGAGAAGTAAAGATAAAGAGATAAGAAAAAAATTTGATGAAATATATCCATTAACAAGAAATAAAGATGTTCCTTACTACATTTCAATGACTGAAGCTCTAAGTGTTATAGGATGTTCTAAAGCAATGTTTTATAAATTAAAAAAAGAAAAAGGTTTATGATATGAGATATCGAAATAAACTTCTTAGTAATCGCGAAAGAATAGAAATTATTGATTTTTTAACAAATGATAGCAAATTTTTTCAAAAGGTGCCATTTTCTTCAGAGGAATTTTTAAAAATAAAAAAACTTGGGTCTCCTACTTTACAAATTGGGTTTGCTCTTCAGTTAATATATTTAAAAAATAATGGAATTTCAATAAATTCATATTTTGATAGGGTTTCTGAAAAATTAATATCTTACATTAGTAATCTATTAAAATGTGATTCAAATTCAATTGATAAATATTGGTATACTAAAAATACTAAAGAAAGACATCTAATTGAAATTCTTAATTTTTCAGGATATTTTAAATTTTCATATACAAAAGAGATGGCAGAAGAACTCTTTAAAATTGCTTTAAACTTTGGAAGTTTTAGTACTCAATTAAAGGAATTTTTGATCTTTTTAAAATCTAAAAAAATTTTAACTCCTAATCTCTCTGTTATTGAGCAGTTTTTATGGCTATCAAATAAAGAAGCTAATGAAAAAATTTATGAAAGTATCTTTAGACAAATACCGAATAAAGAAAGGCTTTATAGTGTTTTAAATGTTGAAAAATCTGGAACTTCAACTTATTCAAGGATTAAAACTTTAAGTGTTAATTCAAATTCTAATGGGATTAGAGAACTTTTAAAAGTAGTAAAAGAAATTGATACCTTTAATGATCCTATTGATGTTAGTTTTTTAAGTGATAGTAAACTATCATATTTTTTACTTGAGATACAAAAATCTGACAAATCTAGAATTGAAAAGTTTTCAAGCAATAAAAAAAAGTATGTATATCTTGTTCTATTTTTATACTTCAAGCGAAAAGAATTTATTGATATGATTATTGAAGTAACCTCAACTTATGCTGGAACTGTTTTAAAAAGAAGTCGTAAAAAATCTAAACTTTATTCACTACAACTTCAAGAAAAGTTAAAGTCAAACTCATTGAAGTTAAAAGAGATTGTTAATGATATTCTAAATATTAAAAACATTGAAGAGTTAGAAAAATATCAAAAAGAACTGCTTCCATTAAATGATGAATTAAATTTAGAAAAATCTGAATTAGAAGAGATTGATTTTCTTTTAAAATCACACCAGAGTTTTAATTATACTAATGAATTACTTGGATCTATTAAATTTGATAGTCATACAAAACCTAAGTTCATTAAGAATTTAAAAGAGTTTCCAGAATTAAAATACAAAAAGAAAATACAAATTGATACATCAATTTTTAATCTACAGTGGCAAAAGAACATTAAGAAAATGGATTTTAACAAAAAAGTTGTAGAACTAGCATTTCTTTATACTATAAGAGACTATATTCGCTCTGGAGATATTTTCGTAAGAGAGAGTAAGAAATATAACAGTTTTGATTCCTACTTAGTTTCAGAAAATAAAGAAATTACATCCAAAGAGGCAAAAGAATTTTTAGAAAAATTAAAAACTATGTTAATTATTCCCAAGAAATTAAATTTTGATAGAAACATTACAGCTGATGAAAAGAGTAATTTTAGTGAAAAAATTTATAGCTATTTTCCTAAAATAAGTATGCCAGAGATTCTTTTTGAAGTTAATTCTTGGACAGGAGTTTTAGATGATATCAGGGAAAAAGATGGTGGCCAAAAAATTATTGTAGCAACACTAATGGCTAATGGTCATAATATTGGATTTTCTAAGATGTCTATTTCTAGTGGGATAGATGAAGCAGTTTTAAGAAGGACAAATGAGTATTATTTTAATAATGAAGCTTTATTTAAAGCTCAAAAAACCTTAGTAAATTATCATTATTCTTTAGATATTGTAAAAAATTGGGGAGCAGGAGAAAAATCATCTTCAGATGGAATGAGAGTTCCTATAAGTTCAAAAACAATATATGCAGATTACAATACTCACTATGAAAATAGAGGTGGAGGAATGTATCGCCATATAAGTGACCAATATACACCATTTTATGTGCAGATGTTAGAGGGACGAGATAGTAACCATGTTTTAGATGGACTCTTATACCACAATTCAGCCCTAGAAATATATGAACATTCAACAGATACAGCAGGATATACAGAACAAATGTTTGCATTAACATATTTTTTAGGGTTTAACTTTAAACCAAGAATAAAAAATTTGGATAGTCAGCAATTATATGGTTTTGAAAATATAGAAAATGAAGGAAAAAAATTTAAAAAGATAAATGAAAATTTAATATTAGAAAATTTTAAAGAGGTAGGAAGGTTAATAGAATCAATACATTGTGGGAAAGTAAAGGCTTCATTGATATTAAATAAGATAAATTCATATAGTAGAAATAATGGAGTAGCCAAAGGTTTGAAAGAAATTGGAAGAATACTAAAAACAAAATATATTTTAGAATATTATTCAAGTGAACTACTTAGAAAGGAAGTTCAAAAGATGCTAAATAAGGGTGAAGCAATAAATTCAGTAGGACGCTTGATGTTTTTTGGAAAAAATGGAAGATTAAATGAGAACACAATAGATAAGCAACTGGAGAAAGCGAGTTGTTTAAATATATTGTTATCGTCATTGATAATTTGGAACTCAAGATATTTAGAGAAAATATACAGATTAGTATGTGAAGAAAAATGGTTTGATAAAGAGGAATTTAAAAGAATTAGTCCTTTGGGAACAGAGCATGTAAATTTTCTAGGAAAATATGTATTTGAAGAAAGTGTAATAGAAACAAAAGATGGATTAAGAGAAATTAAAATCAAGGCTTAAACAATTAACGTTTAGGCCTTGATTTTATTGATATAGTTTAATATTTGGGGAAAAAAGCCACAAAAACCGGAGCTACCCCTATAATAAAAAACCACCGCTCTAAAACGGTGGTCAATAATTAACTAATTATTTTTTTAGTTGTACTCTCATTAAAAGATCTCCAACTTTAACATCTTTACCTTTAGCTACAACATCAATTTTTTCTATCATATCCATATTATTAATGATAACAGGAGTTTTTACTGAAGGTACTTTGCTTTTTATAAATTCAAGATCATACTCAACTAATTTATCTCCAACTTTAACTTGATTTCCAGCAGCTACTCTTTTGAATCCTTCACCTTTTAAAGTAACAGTATCTATTCCAAAGTGAACTATCATTTCAAGTCCATTAGGAGTTTCAAAACTTACAGCATGATTAGTTTCAAAAATATCAATTTCACCATCTACTGGAGCACACACTACTCCTTCAGCAGGATCAATAGCACATCCGTCTCCTACCATTTTTTGAGCAAAAGCTTCATCAGGAACTTCTGATAAATCTATAACTTTTCCATTAAGTGGAGAATATATATCAAACCATTCCTCTTCTTTCTTTTTCTTAAATATGTCAAATAATCCCATATTTTCCTCCCTATTTTTTTAAGATTTAGAAATTATAAACAATGTATATAAGATATTATTTCACACTTTTCAAAATAAATCAAATTATTATTTGAGAAATTTTGAACCATAAATAGTAATGTTTCTAAACTACAGTATAATATAATAAAAAGATAAATTAAAGAGGAAAAATATTTGGAAAGAGTATAATATAAATATAAAAGAAAAATCATTTTTAAACTGAATAATAAAATATAAAATAAATGTAGTGAAAAAAGAATAAAAAAAAATATTGTTTTAAAATGGTTGACAAAAATAAAAAAGTGTTCTATAATCAAAATATAAAAGATGAATATTGTTATAAATTAAATTTTAAGATAGAGATTGAAAAGGAGGTTGGTTATATGAATCCAAACAAATTTACTGAGAATTCATTACTTGCTTTAAATGAGGCTCAAGCATTGACTATGAGAGCTAAACAACAAACAATAAAACCTGAATTTTTGGCATTGGCACTTTTAAAAAATACAGAAGGACTTATTCCAAGAATTATGGAGAAGCTTGAATTGAATCTCAACTACATTATTGGGCAGATAGAAAATGAAGTGAATAAATTCCCTAGAATAGAAGGAAGCAGTTTGGGAGATGTTACTTTAGATCAATCTACTCACAGAGTTTTAATAGAAGCAGAAAATATTATGGAAAAGATGGGAGATTCTTATGTTAGTGTAGAACACATCTTTTGGGCATTAATAAAAGAGATGCCTCTATTGAAAAAATTAGGAATAGATGAAAAAAAATATGAAGCAGCAGTAAAAGAGGTGAGAGGAAATCAAAAAGTAGATTCTCAAAATCCAGAAGCAACATATGAAGTTCTTGAAAAATATGCAAGAGATCTTGTTGAATTAGCAAGACAAGGTAAAATAGATCCTATTATAGGAAGAGATAGTGAAATAAGAAGAACTATACAGATAATATCAAGAAGAACTAAAAATAACCCTATATTAATAGGAGAGCCTGGAGTAGGAAAAACTGCTATAGCTGAAGGACTTGCTCAAAGAATACTTAATGGTGATGTTCCAGAATCATTAAAAGGAAAGAAACTTTATTCATTGGATATGGGAGCATTGATAGCAGGAGCAAAATTCAGAGGAGAGTTTGAAGAAAGACTTAAAGGTGTATTAAAAGAAGTAGAAAGTTCAAATGGAAATATAATACTATTTATAGATGAGATACATACTATAGTTGGTGCAGGAAAAACTGATGGAGCAATGGATGCAGGGAATATTTTAAAACCTATGCTTGCCAGAGGAGAAGTAAGAGTAATTGGAGCTACTACTATAGATGAGTACAGAAAATATATTGAAAAAGATGCTGCTCTTGAAAGAAGATTCCAGATAGTGATGGTTGATGAACCTACTGTTGAAGATACTATATCTATTTTAAGAGGACTTAAAGAGAAATTTGAAATGTATCATGGAGTAAGAATATCTGACTCTGCAATAGTTTCAGCAGCAACTTTGAGTAACAGATATATAGCAGACAGACAGCTTCCAGATAAAGCTATTGACCTTATAGACGAAGCAGCAGCTATGATAAGAACAGAGATAGATTCTATGCCAGCAGAGCTTGATGAATTAACTAGGAAAAGTATGCAGCTGGAAATAGAAAGAGAAGCTTTGAAAAAAGAAACTGATCAAGGATCAAAAGATAGATTAGAAATACTTGAAAAAGAACTTGCAGAAATGAACTCTAAAAAATCTTTATTGAAATCACAATGGGAACTTGAAAAAAGAGATATAACAAAAGTAAAACAGCTTAAAGAAGAAGCTGAAAAAGTTAAACTTGAAATGGAACAAGCTGAAAGAAATTATGATTTAAGCAGATTATCAGAATTAAAATATGGAAAATTAGCTGGTATTGAAAAAGAAATACAGGAACAGCAGGCAAAATTAGATGAAACTTATGGAAACAGCGGACTATTAAAACAAGAGGTTAATGCTGATGAAATAGCTGATATTGTTTCTAAATGGACTGGTATTCCAGTATCTAAATTAGCTGAAACTGAAAAAGAAAAAATACTTAATCTTGAAAATACTTTAAAAGACAGAGTAAAAGGTCAGGATGAAGCTGTAAGAGCAGTAGCAGATACTATGATTAGATCAAGAGCTGGACTTAAAGATAAAAATAGACCTATGGGATCATTTATATTTTTAGGACCAACAGGAGTAGGAAAAACTTATCTTGCAAAATCTCTAGCTTATAATTTGTTTGATAATGAAGATAATGTTATAAGAATAGATATGAGTGAATATATGGATAAATTCTCTACTACTAGATTGATAGGAGCACCTCCTGGATATGTAGGTTATGAAGAGGGAGGACAGCTGACAGAGGCTGTAAGAACAAAACCTTATTCAGTAATCCTGTTTGATGAAATAGAAAAAGCCCATCCAGATGTATTTAATATTCTTCTTCAAGTGCTTGATGATGGTAGACTTACTGATGGACAAGGTAGAATGATAGACTTTAAAAATACATTGATAATTATGACATCTAATATAGGAAGCCATTTAATACTTGAAGATATTAATTTAAAAGAAGAAACAAAAGAGAGAGTGCTTGATCAATTAAAAGCTAATTTCAGACCTGAGTTCTTAAATAGGGTAGATGAAATTATTATATTTAAAGCTTTAGATTTAGCTTCTATAAAAGACATTGTAAGATTATCACTTGAGTCTGTACAAGAAAAAGTAAAAGATAGATATATTGAGCTGCATTTTACAGAGCCAGTTGTTGAATATCTGGCAACTAATGCGTATGATCCTCAATATGGTGCTAGACCACTTAGAAGATATATTCAAAAACAACTTGAAACATCTCTTGCTAAGATGATACTTTCTAATAGAATTAAAGAAAGAGATAAAGTGGATGTAGAACTTGTAAATGGACAGATAGAATTTAAAGTAAGAGAGAAATAATAAAAAATAAAGAGATTGACTAAAAACTAAAATAAGTTTTAGGTCAATCTCTTTTTAATATTTATAAAAATTTATTATTTAGAATTTTTAACAAAATCAGCTGCATTTTCTCCAGCTATTTTACCAAAAACAGTAATATCAGTTACAGCATTTCCACCAATTCTGTTACCTCCATGTACTCCACCAGTGATTTCACCAGCAGCATATAGTCCAGGAATAACTTTTCCTTCAGGAGTAAGAACTTGAGTATCAGTATTGATACGAACTCCTCCCATAGTGTGATGGATAGCAGGAGATACTTCAATAGCATAGAATGGAGCTTTCACTAATTCTCTAGGAAGTCCTTTCTTACCAAAATCTTTATCTTCACCAGCTTTTACATATCCATTATAAGTTGTAATAGTTTCAACAAAAGTTTTAGGTTCGATTCCTACTTTTCCAGCTAACTCTTCTAAAGTAGAAGCTTCAACTGCAAATCCCTGTTTAACATATCCATTTATTGCAGAAAGATTTTCTCTTGTACCTTGATCAAATACTAAGAAAGCACTTGCACCTTTTTGAGCAAGTTCAGCTTTAGAAACAACATCTCTAGTTTCAAGTTCGTTGATAAATCTCTTACCATCTCTGTTGATTAAGATAGCCCCTTCTCCTCTTACACTTTCAGTAATCATAGCAGTATTATTATGAACTACTGTAGGGTGAGTTTGAATCTCTGGCATATCTACAAGATCAGCACCAGCAGCTTTAACCATTTTGATACCTTCACCAGTAATAGCAGGACTGTTAGTAGAACCAAATCCTTTAAGAGCAGGATTGTATTCTTCTATCATAGCAGGGTTGGCACCAAATCCACCAGTAGCCATAACCACAGCTTTAGCAGAAATAACATAAGTTTGTCCTTTATGTTTAACTTCTACACCAGTAACTTTATCACCAGTTTTTATTAATTTAGTAACTTCACTTTCAGTTCTGATTTCAATTCCTAATTTATCAGCAGTATCACTAAGAGCAGCTACAACAACAGGACCAACAGCTTTTCCACCAGTAGGTCTGTGAATTCTTTTTACACTTTGACCACCAGAGAAAGAAACTTCTGTAAGATCAGTTCCTTTTGAAATAAGCCAGTCAATAATATGTTTAGATTCATCAGTCATTTTTTTAAGAAGTTCAGGATTATTTTTGTTTTTTCCACCTTTCATAGTATCGTTATAGAAAAGTTCTTCTGAATCTTCAATACCTAATTTCTTTTGAAGAGAAGTATTAGCAGCATTAATACCACCAGTTGCATAGTTAGTGTTTCCACCTAACATAGCCATTTTTTCAAGAAGGATAACATTAGCTCCCTTTTCTTTTGCAGCAATAGCAGCAGTAAGTCCAGCTCCTCCTCCTCCAACTACAACAATGTCGGTAGAGATGTCAGTAAGAACTGCATCAGCTTTTTTAGCAGGTGCTTTACTTACTAATTTGATGCCAGCTTGAGCTACAGCAGCTCCAACAGCTTCCTTTATTCCTTCAGAAGTGTAAGTAGCTCCAGCTACATTATCAACTTCTACACTTTGATTTTCTACGATTTCTCTAGTAACCTGCTCCATAGCTTTTTTAGTAAAAGCAGTTTCCTCATGTTTAAGTATCTCTACCCCTTTGATTTCATTTCCCTCATAAGTAACATTAACTTTGATATCTCCCTTATAACCTGCTCCAATACCTTCAATAGTTTTTGCACTAGCTACAGAAGATATCATGATAGTTAAGGCAGACAATAAACATAACAGTTTTTTCCTCATATTTCACCCCTTATTAGAATATATAGTGTATTTTTTATGCATGAAATGATGCATACCATTACCATAATATTATATATTATATATAAAAAGAATGTCAAATATTTATTTTTAAGAAATATTTTCTCAGCTTTTAAGATAAAAAAAGAGTGACTCTTTCAGTCACTCTTAGGTTTAATTATCAGTTATTTAAAATTATTTTGAGTTTTTAGCGAAATCAGCAGCATTTTCTCCAGCAGTTTTACCATAAACTGTGATATCAGTTACAGCATTTCCACCAATTCTGTTAGCTCCATGCACTCCACCAGTAATTTCTCCAGCAGCATATAATCCTGGGATAACTTTTCCATCAACAGTTAATACTTGAGCTTCAGTATTGATACGAACTCCTCCCATAGTATGATGAACAGCAGGAGAAACTTCAATAGCATAGTAAGGAGCTTTTGCAAGTTCTCTAGGAAGAACAGTTTTTCCAAAGTCTTTATCTGCTCCAGCTTTTACATATCCATTATAAGTTTCCATAGTTTTTACTAATGTTTTTCCATCTATTCCCACTTTTTGAGCTAATTCTTCAAGAGTAGCCCCTTCTACAGCTAGTTTTCTTCTTACATATCCATTGATAGCTCCAAGATTTTCTCTGACAGACTGGTCAAATATTAAGAAAGCACTTTTACCAGTTTGATCTAATTCAGCTTTAGAAACAACATCTCTAGTTTCAAGTTCACTGATAAATCTTTTACCTTCTCTGTTTACAAGAATAGCTCCCTCTCCTCTTACAGCTTCAGTAATCATAGTGGTATTATTATGAACAACAGTAGGGTGAGTTTGAATTTCAGTCATGTCCACAAGAGCTCCCCCAACAGAATTTACCATCTTGATACCTTCTCCAGTGATAGCAGGACTGTTAGTAGAACCAAATCCTTTAAGAGCAGGACTGTATTCAGCTACCATAGCAGCATTTGCACCAAATCCACCAGTAGCCATAACTACAGCTTTAGCATTTATTTTATATGTTTCACCTTTGTGTTTAACTTCAACACCAGTAATTTTGTTTCCAGTTTTGATGATCCCTACAACTTCACTTTCAGTTCTTACATCAATACCATCTTTTTCAGCAGTATTAGCAAGAGCATCAACAATAATAGGTCCTACAGCTTGCCCACCAGTAGGTCTGTGAGTTCTTTTTGCACTTTGTCCTCCTGTGAATACTACCTCAGAAAGATCAGCACCTCTTTCAGTAAGCCAGTTGATAATATTACTAGAATCAACAGTTAATTTTTTTACTAATTCAGGATTATTTTTATTTTTTCCACCTTTCATAGTATCATTATAGAAAAGTTCAGCAGAATCTTCTATTCCTAATTTTTTTTGAAGATCAGTATTTGCAGCATTGATACCAGCAGTTGCATAGTTAGTATTTCCACCTAACATAAGCATTTTTTCAAGAAGGATAACATTAGCTCCCTTTTCTTTTGCAGCAATAGCAGCAGAAAGACCAGCACCTCCTCCTCCAACTACAACAACATCAGTAGTAACATCAGCACCATAAGCAGTAAAGCTCATAACAGCAGCACCAAGTAAACATAACAGTTTTTTCTTCATTCTACACCCCTCATAAATTAATATATATTGGTTATTTTATGTTCAATATGAACGTATAAATTAACAAATCTATTATATCTTATTAGGAGAAAAGAAGTCAATTGTTTTCTAAAAATCTGAAATAAAAAAAGAGATTGGCATGAATCTTTTGCACAATCTCTTTATAAAAATTATAATTTAATTTTATTTAAGACCAAATTTTACTAAATCATTTTCTACATCAGATATTCCTGCAAGTCCAAAAGTATTTACTAATACATTCAATACATTAGGAGAAAGGAATGCTGGAAGAGTAGGACCAATATGGATATTTTTTACTCCAAGAGATAATAGAGCAAGAAGTACAATTACAGCTTTTTGTTCATACCATGCAATATTATATACTATTGGAAGTTTGTTGATATCATCAAGTCCAAATATTTCTTTTAATTTCAAAGCTATAACAGCTAATGAATAAGAGTCATTACATTGTCCAGCGTCAAGTACTCTAGGAATACCATTTATATCACCTAAAGGAAGTTTATTATATTTATATTTTGCACATCCAGCAGTTAGGATAACTGTATCTTTAGGAAGAGCTTTTGCAAAATCAGTATAGTAATTTCTGTTAGGCATTCTTCCATCACATCCACCCATAACTATAAATCTTTTGATAGCTCCAGATTTTACAGCTTCAACTACTTTATCAGCTAGAGCAAATACTTGATTATGTGCAAATCCACCAACAATTTCACCTTTTTCTATTTCAGTAGGAGCTTTGCAAGTTTTAGCAAGTGCTATAACTTCTGAGAAATCTTTCTTTCCATCTGTTCCAACAGGAATTCTTTTCCATCCTGGGAATCCAGCAGCATTTGTAGTAAATATTCTATCATTATATGTTGCTTTTTCTAATGGAGGAACTATACAGTTAGTTGTAAATACAACTGGTCCATTGAAAGTTTCAAATTCCTCTTTTTGTTTCCACCATGCATTTCCATAGTTACCAAAGAAATGAGAATATTTTTTTAATTTTGGATAATAATGTCCTGGAAGCATTTCAGAGTGAGAATAAATATCTACTCCACTGTCTTTACTTTGCTCAAGGAGTTGTTCCAAATCGTTAAGGTCATGTCCACTGATTAATATACCAGGTCTAGTACCTACCCCAATATTTACTTTTGTTATTTCAGGGTTTCCAAATGCTGAAGTATTAGCTTCATCAAGAAGAGCCATTGTTTTTACTCCAAATGCTCCACATTCAAGAACAAGAGATGTTAATTCATCTCCAGAAAGAGAATCATCTAAAGTTGCTAAAAGAGCTTTTTCCATGAAGATAAATATTTCTTCATTAGTCTTATTAAGATTCATTGCATGTTCTGCATAAGCAGCCATACCTTTTAATCCATAAGTTAATAATTCTCTTAAAGATCTCACATCTTCATTTTCTGTTCTAAGTACTCCAATATCATGATGTTTAGAAAATTCCATTAATTCATTATCTGATGTATAAGACCATGTAGTAAGCTGAATATCTTCAAATTTTGGATCTAAAGCAGCACCTTTTTTTATAAGAGCATCTTTTACTTCACTTCTTAATTTTAATCCATGTTTAATTTCATTGATGATAGCTTCATTATCAAAATTTGCATTTGTAATAGTTATAAATAAAGAGTTTATAAGATATTTATCTGTAGTTTTTAATAGCTGATCTGTATTAGAAACTTTTCTCAGCTGAGAACTATAAGCTGCAACACCTTTTAAAGTATAAACCAATAAATCTTGAAGAGATGCAGTGGCAGGTTTTTTACCACATACCCCAGCTATTGTACATCCAGTTCCTTTCATTGTTTCTTGGCATTGAAAACAAAACATTTCATTACACATATTAATTCCTCCTTTTTTAAAGTAAATCACTTCTTGTCATAGGTCAATGATACAATATTTTTCATAGAGAAACAGTAACATATGTTACATTTTTAAAAATTTCTCTTATATGATTTTACGAGAAGAAAGCAGATTTCTTTTTTTCTTTAAAAGGAAATTTTTAATAAAAAAAACTGACCTGATAAACAGATCAGTTTTGAATTTTAAATTAAATAAATATTTCTGGCTCTTTTCTTTCGCTGCATTTTGTTTCAAGGAAAGCAACAATATCTTTAAGAGGATTGCCAGGAATCTCTCTTCCATTGAAAGTACATATTTTAACACATGCATAACAATGAATACATTTTTCTACATCAACTATTTCAGGATCTTTTTTATCGATAGCTCCTACAGGGCATACTATATGGCATTTTCTGCAATAGATGCAATTTTTATTCGCCATAGGAGAAAATACTCTTACAGGCATATCAGCTTTATAAGGAAAATTACCTTTAACATCTATATTTTTTGTATAGGTATCAGAATCTACTTTAGCTCGAATATTTTTACCAAAAGCTACAGCCTTTGCAATATCCTCATCATCAGGTCTTCTTGTACCTACTTTTCTAGTATAAGAATGTTCTCCAATAAATGCTCCGCCAGCAATTACTGAAAATCCATTTTCTGAAAGGATATCTTTTAATTCCAGCAAAGCATCATCATAATCTCTGTTTCCATAAACAGCTACAGCTACTGCTAAACTGTTATCTCCATGTATCTTATCCAGCATATTTCTTGTAATAACAGGAGTTCTTCCACCATATACAGGAACTCCTACAATAGCGATCTCATCTTTTTGAAGATAAAATTCTTCTTCACTCTCAAATGAAAAAGTAAGATCATGTTCCACAAAACCAGCCCCTAAACCTTCAGCAATAGCTTTTACAGTTTTTTTTGTAGTATAAGTGGGGCTGAAATAAAATAGATGAACATTTTTGATAACCATAAGCATTTCCTCCTAAGTTATGTATTATATTATAAATCCGCTTCCAAGGACTTTGTGATCTTCATCATAAAAAACCACTCCCTGTCCAGGAGTTACAGCTCTAACCTGATTTTCTATAAAATTAACTTTAATATTTCCACTAGAAAGTACTTCAAGTTTACATTTGTGAAGCTGATCTCTTGAACGTGTTTTTGCCCAACACTCTATTCCATTTAAATCTTCTATATTATCAACAGATATTAAATTAACACTTTCAGCAATAAGGCTGTTTTTGAAAAGCATTTCATTTGGACCTACTATTACACAATTTCTTTTACTGTCTAATTCAATGACGTAAAGAGGACTTTCCAGAGCTATTCCCAATCCTTTTCTCTGTCCAATTGTATAAAACGAAAGACCTTTATGTTTTCCAAGCACTTTTCCATTTACATCAATTATATTTCCAGGTTTTCCAGCTTTTCCATTACTCATTTCCATAAGGAATTCTTTAAGTTTGCCATCTTCAACAAAACATATTTCCTGAGAATCTTTTTTTGCATAAACTCTCACTCCTAAAAGCTGAGCCAATTCTCTAACTTTTGGTTTTTCAAGATTTCCAATAGGAAATTTTAAATATTTTAGATTATCTTTTTTCATTTGAGAAAGAAAATATACTTGATCTTTACCAGCATCATCACCCATAGACAGAACTCCATCCTTCATTTGAGTATAATGACCAGTGGCCATAAAATCAGCACCTTTTGAACGAGCAAAATCTATAAGCAATCCTAATTTTATATATTTGTTACATACCATACAAGGATTTGGAGTTTTACCTTTAAGATATTCATCTACAAAATAGTCCATTACCTTTTCTTTAAATTCCTTAGTTACATCTAAAAGATAGTATGGAATTCCTAAATCATCACATACTTTTTTAGCATCAGAATCTTCAGGCTTACAAGTTTTCATTGTAACTCCAAAGACATTATAACCTTGTTTTTTTAATAGATAAGCAACAGTAGAACTGTCAACTCCTCCACTCATAGCTACTGCTATTGTTGTACTTTTGTTGTTTTCATCATATTGAAGGTATTTTGAAAACTCATTGTTTATCGTATTCATAAAAACCACCTTTATTTTGTAAAATTAATGTTTAAAAGAAAATTTTGTTAAAAGAATGGAATAAAGTAATTATTCCAAATATAAATATAAGACCACCTGATATTCTTGATATCTTAATCAGATTTTCTTCAGTAATAGTTCTTCTCCAGTGAGAAAGGAGAAAAGTAGTAAAAAACCATTCAGCAGCTCCTCCTAAAAATATACCGCAAGCTACTTGAAAAGGAACAGCATGTCCTTCAGATTCAAATATCCTCAAAGTAGTAAAGATAACCATTATAGTGAAGATACTTGAAACATTTGCCAAAGCCACAGCAAATGTAGTGAAATAATTTTGGATAATTCCAACAGGATCAAGCTCTATTTTTTTTACTTTCATTTTTCTGCTCATTTTTTTCAAACCAACAACAAGTAGGAAAATACTTATACCAATTTCAAGAAAACACTCATATTTTATAATGAAATCATCTATTTTATTGATAAAAAGAAGAGCTGTCAATCCATAGATAACATCTACAGTGACCATTCCAAGAGAAGAAACATAGCCTTCTTTTTGGCCTTCTACTAAAGTTTTTTCCATACAATAAATCCCTACAGGACCAAAAGGAAGTGATAAGATAAGCCCAGTAATCATTCCTTTGAAAAATGTTAAATCCAAAATAGTACCTCCAATAAGTCAATATTAAAGTTCTTTGCCGCAGTTTGGGCAGCAAGAAGGGGTCTGCCTGTAAGGTGTGTCACAATATGGACATATTCCCCTTTCTATTAAAATAGATTCAATATCATTGTAAGTAGCAGCTTTTTTTCTATAAACTTTTATTGTAGAATCAGCTTTTATTTCGTAAACACTATTACATTTTTGGCAATGTATCACGTGATCTACTTTATATTTGTAAATAGGAAAAGAAAAAAGGACAAAGATATTTTGAAGTCTGTGAAGGTTGACTTTTTTACTGGTACACCCTGTACATTCAAATATTATTTCCCCTAATTTGTAGTCAGCATTTTTGACTCCAAAATTTTTAAAAAAACTCATTGCAGCTCCTTTACATTGATTGATCATATTTTAGTAATTCGTAATACTAAGGAAAAAATCTTTTTTATTTTTGAAAAAGTTTTCACAGATATACAACTTTTCCTTATTGATTATATCATATATTACATTGAATTTCTATTTATAAAACAAAATAATTTTATGTATTAAATATTTCAAAGTTGCACAATATGGGGTATAATATATAATATACTGTAAGCAAGGAAAAAACTAGCTGATAATGAAGGGAGAAACTATTGAAGAAAGTCTTAAATGAAAAAGAAATAGAATTACAAATGGAAAAAGCTTTAGATAAAATTCCATTTGAGATAAAAAAGATAAAGTTTGCTCTTGGAGTAATAAAAAGAATAAAGAAAGTAAAAATGATTTTTAAATTTAAGTAGGGGGAATAATGATATCAGAAAAATTAGTAAAAAGAATAGGAACAATATCAAGAGAATTTGAAAAGTTAGGATATAATTTAGAAGAAGATTTATTAGAATTAGCAGAAATGAGAGAAGATATTGCTGAAAGATTAGAGAATACTAAATATAAAAAAATAGAATTTTATGAAGATAAAGAACTGCATTCTGTAGGAATGACATTGGAAGATGTTCAAATAGAATTTTTTATAACTGAGGGAGAAGATGAAGAGGGACCTTGGTATGAAGCTGAAGCTGAAATAATATTCTTTTAAAATAAATTAAGGAATAAGGGGGAACAAGAGATGAAAATATTTGATGGACATGCAGATATCTGGTTTGATGTTTCTGCAAAAAGAAAAAATGGAGAAGAACATATTGTAAGAGATCATCATCTTGATAGATTTAAAGATGGAAATATTATGGGTGGTATATTTATAGCTTATCTTGATGAAAATGTAGCAGATGAAGAAAAAGAAATGATGTGGATGGTAAATTCAACTATTCATGAAATTAAAAAGAATGAGGATTTATATAATATAATAAAAAAATCAGGAGATTTTAACAAAGGGATAGTAAGTGGAAAGTTAAATGTTCTTATGGGGATAGAAGGGCTTAGAGCAATAAAGAAAAATCTGGACTGGCTGGATACTTTCTATCAGTTGGGCTTTAGACATGCATCACTTACTTGGAATGAGGAAAATGATCTTGGAACAGGAGCAAAGGGGGATGAAAATAGAGGCATAACAGAAATAGGAAAAGCAGCCATAAGAAAGATGAATGAATTAGGCATGGTAGTAGATGTATCTCATGCCAATGAAAAAACTTTCTGGGGAATTTATGAGACAAGTACAAAACCTATAATTGCTTCTCATTCAAATGCCAGAAGTCTTTGTGATCATGTAAGAAATTTAACTGATGAACAGATTAAAGCAATAGCAGAAACTGGAGGGTTAGTAGGAGCAGTTGCTTATAAAGGATTTGTAGATTTAGACAAAGAAAAACAAACAATAGAAAGATATGTTGATCATATAGACCACATGGTATCTCTAGTGGGAGTTAAACATGTGGGAATAGGTTTTGATTTCTGTGAATATCTTCATGCTGACAGAACAGGAAAAGATATGAATCCAAAAGGATTAGAAGATGCTTCCTATGCACAAAATGTCATAGAGGAATTAAGAAAAAGAGAGTATTCAGAAGAGGATATAAGAAAAATAGCGTATGAAAACTTTATGAGAGTAATAGAAATGACTTTTGAAAAATAATTTTAATTGAAAGGATGGAATATGGAAAGAAAATTATTGGTATATGATTCATTTACAACAGAAGTTTTTAAAGGAAATCCTGCTGGAGTCTTAATAGGGGCAGATGGATTAAAAGATGAAGAAATGCAGAATATAGCTAGAGAACTTGGGTATCCTGAAACTGTGTTCTTGTTTTTGAATAACCCTGAAAAAATAAAGGTAAGATTTTTTACTCCAAAAGAAGAGATAGATTTATGTGGACATGCAACTATAGCTTATGGAACAGCCTTGGTAGAATGTGGAATAATAAAAGCTGCTGAGGGAGAAAATAGAATAGATATAGAAACTAATTTAGGGATTCTTCCTATAGTTATAAAAATAAAAAACAGCAGAATAGAGAATGTAATGATGTATCAAGCTTCGCCTAAAATAGATAAAAACTTTACTGTAAATAAAACTGAACTAGCAGAAGCATTAAATATCTCTTCTGATAGTTTTGAAGAGAGTATAGAAATAGTAAAGGCGTATACAGGTGTTTGGGATTTGATGATACCTTTGAAAAGAAAAGAAACATTAAATGAAATAGTAGGAAATATGGAGAAAATTAGAAAAATCAGTGAGGAGTTAGATATAATATCTCTTCATCCGTTTTATATGGAAAAAACTGAAAATGAAACAAGGCTTTATGCTAGAAATTTTGCTCCAATAGTTGATATAGATGAAGAAGCAGCAACAGGAACATCAAATGGAGCATTGGTATATTATCTATATACAATAGAAAAGATAGAAGCTGGAAAAACTGTTGTAGTTACTCAAGGAGAAAAACTAGGTAGAAAAAGTGAAATTATGGGAAAAATTCAAATTAAAGATGAAAAATTAGATGTACTTATTGGAGGAACAGCAGTAAAATTTGTAGAGGGAAAAATAGAAATATAATTAAATTAAAAAATGAGGCTGTTGAAAATTAGTGATGATTAACTAATTTCTACAGCCTCTTATTTTTTATTTTTCTATTTCAATTTGGTTCAGCAAAAATAGCTCTCAAAAATGACAAATTTATTAAGATTAACAATTAAACTGCTACTAGAATAAAATTAAAGAAAAATTTTTTAAAACTTTTCTGAAAACATAGCAGTAGATTTTTTTATTTAGATTTTATAATAAATTTTTTAATGATATTTTTTAATTTATATTATCCTGCAATCACAGTCATCTTCTACAACCATAAGATTATCAAGATGTTTTCTGGAAAAATATAAAATGCTTCCCATTGTAAAAAGTATTACAGCGAGAGAAAGAAAGATAGTAAGAAATCCCATATCTTGTGTAAAACCAGCAACTTTTCCAGAAATAATACTTGCAAAGAACATAGTCATGTACCATAATCCCATAAAAAATGTAGAATATCTTTTAGGAGAGAGGCAGTTAAACATGGCAATACCAATAGGAGCTACACAAAGTTCAGACAGAGTATTAAATACATATGCAAGAATAATGAAAATTATATTTGCTTTCATTCCTCCAGAAGTAAGAACTGAAATAGTCATAAAGGCAAAAGCTATTCCCATTGAAAATATACCGATAGAAATTTTTACAGGAATAGTTATATTTCTTTTTCTAAGCTGGCTCCATAACATTGCCAGTATTGGAGAAAAAAGTATTCCAAGTATAGCATTTAAAGCAGCAAACCAAGGAACAGGAATGATAAATCCAAGTAAATTTCTATCAACATGATCTCTTGCATACAAAGTTATAGAGCTAAATGATTGATAAAAAGATGTCCAGAACAGAATAACAAATATTGATATTATCCCCATGGCTTTTATTCTTTTCTTTTCATTTTCAGTAAAGTCAAAAGAGAAAATTGATTTTTTTTCAGTTTTGCATGTGTAACATGGTGATTTTCCAGTATCTTTCAGATATTTAGGAGCAAGACATAAAAAAGAAACAGTCCAAATGATACCAATAATACTGCAAATAAGAAACATAGGTTTATACCCAAAATGTGTAATTTCTCCAGTGATAGTTCTTACAGCAAAGAATTTATCAGCTACTAGACCAGCTGTAAAAGGAGCAAGGAAAGAACCTAGATTTATAAACATATAAAAAAGACTGTAAGCAACTTCTCTTTCAAGAGTACTTTTATGTGAATAAATATTTCCTACAAGATTAGTTCCATTAGCTTTGAAGAATCCATTTCCAATAATGATGGAAAGAAGTCCAAAATATAGTTGATAAATATTAGAACTTGTAAATAAAAGAAAATTTCCAAGAGATATAAAAGCTCCACCTAAAATTATAGATTTTTGCTGTCCTAAATACCTATCTGACAACCATCCACCAATCAATGGAGTAAGATGTAATATTCCTACATAGAACCCATAAAGTGAAGTGGCTTCTTTTGGTGAAAGGCCAATGCCGCCTTTAATAACAGATGTGGTAAAGTAGAGAACAAGCAATGTGGATATTCCATGATATGAAAACCTTTCCCAAGTAATAGTGAAACACATAAGCCAAAAGGAACTGGGATATTTTCTTTTGAGATTATTTATAAAATCCAACAACATAAAAATCCTCCAAAACATTCAATAGCAATCATTTATTCTGCTATTATATAGTATTTCCTATCAAATTAAAAGCAAAATAAAAAAAGGGCACAGAAATATTCTGTGCCATAGATATTTTAATTAATATTTGAATTTTCTAAATGCATGCTTATCAGCACCACAAGGAGGACAAGTCCAATCTTCTGGCAGATCATTGAAAGAAGTTCCAGCTTTAATGCCATGTTCAGCATCACCAACAGCAGGATCATAAACATATCCACACACTTCACACATAAATTTTTCAGTTTCGTTAGTATCATGTTCCTTTACTTCAGCAAAAGCATGCTTGTCAGCACCACAAGGAGGACAAGTCCAATCTTCTGGTAAGTCATTAAAAGAAGTTCCAGCTTTAATACCATGGTCTACATCACCAACAGCAGGATCATAAACATATCCACAAACTTCACATATATATTTTTTCATAGGTAAACCTCCAATAAATTTTTCAGAATAATCTATAAGAATTATATCACGATTTTTATAAAGGGTAAATATGAATTATTAAATTGAGTTGCTGAGTTTTGAATTTTCTTCTAAAGCTTTAACAAGATGCTTGTCAATAAGATAAAGTCTTCTACATACTTCACGAGATATATTCAGAATAAATTTATTAAAGAGCACTATATTAGTTTTAGATAATTTGTGCAATGACATTTTTGAAAACTGTAACACTGACAGTTCACTCATGGCAACAGCAGTTCCAACATATGGAAGTATACCAATAAGAGCAACTTCTCCAAAACAATTTCCAGTAGTGAAAGTTCCTATATCAAAATCAACTTCATCTTTTTTATGAAAAAGTTTAACTATCCCATTTTCGATTATATAAATATTGTTAGGAGAGCTGTCTTGCTCAAATATAATTTCACCTTTTTTGTAATTTTTTAATGTCATCAATGAAAGCATTTCTTTGGTTTCCTCTTTGCTGAGAGCACTAAATAGAGGGGTCTTTTCAATTACTTTAAAGATAGTAGAGTATTCATCCATAAATTGATCTTTCATAAAAATTTCCCTCCTTATTTTTTATTTAGGTAACCTTCTAATAAAATATTATTGTATTATTATAATATACCAAATGAAATTTAAAAATCCTTCAAAAAAAGAAAAGTAAGTGAAAGGGTAATTATTTTGGGAAGTCTTAAAGAGATTACAATAACTTTTAAAAAAAAATTAGAATTTCTATTGACTTTTAAAAAAAGTCAAAGTATACTTATATTGAAAGAAGTGTGTTATATTTTTAGAAAAAGCATACATATATATCATAAATGTTGCTTATCTAAGAATTCTATGACATAGCGAGCGTATAAGACAATTGAATATTTATATATAAAATAGAGGTGCATTTATGGAGGTAGTATGGAGATGCTAAGAGAAAAAGCTCTCAATGCTTCATGCGAAGGACGTAGTTGCCGAAAGAAAAAAGATTGCTTATGGTTTTTTTTCTTGGGGGTTGCAGGAATATGCAACAACTGTCACATTTATTGTGGAGAGCTATTTTGGGTTGAGTAAAATCAAGATCAAATCATGCTTACAGTTTAACTATGTCTATTATCACATGCATCTTTTTTAATTTTTTGAAAATTTAAATTTAAGGAATTAGGAGGAAAAAATTATGAAATCAATGATCAGATTAAGAATGAGTTCTCATGATGCGCACTATGGAGGAAATTTAGTTGATGGAGCTAGAATGTTACAATTATTTGGTGACGTTGCTACTGAACTTTTAATCCAAATGGATGGAGACGAGGGATTATTTAAAGCTTATGACAGTGTAGAATTTATGGCTCCTGTATTTGCTGGAGATTTTATAGAAGCTGTTGGTGAAATAGTAAGTTCTGGAAACAGCTCAAGAAAAATGGTTTTTGAAGCTAGAAAGGTTATTGTTCCTAGACCTGATATCAATGATTCAGCAGCAGATGTTTTAACTGAACCAATAGTTGTATGTAGAGCTAGCGGAACTTGCGTAACTCCTAAAGACAAACAAAGAAAAAAATAAAGATAATTTAATCTAATTGAAAGGAGATGGAAATGGAAAAATTAATAATTACAGCTGCTATATGCGGAGCTGAAGTAACTAAAGAACAAAATCCAGCAGTTCCTTATACTGTAGAAGAGATAGTAAGAGAAGCATATGGAGCATACAAAGCTGGAGCTTCAATAATTCACTTACATGTAAGAGAAGATGATGGGACTCCTACTCAATCTAAAGAGAGATTTAAACAATGCATGGATGCAATAAGAGAAAAATGTCCAGATGCAATAATCCAGCCATCTACTGGTGGAGCAGTTGGAATGACAGATCTTGAAAGATTACAACCTACTGAATTAGGACCAGAAATGGCAACTCTAGATTGTGGAACTTGCAATTTTGGTGGAGATGAAGTTTTCACTAATACAGAAAATACTATTAAAAACTTTGGAAAAATAATGATCGAAAGAGGAGTAAAACCTGAAATCGAAGTATTCGACAAAGGAATGGTAGATTATGCTATAAGATATGCAAAACAGGGATTCATCAAAAAACCTATGCATTTTGACTTCGTTTTAGGAGTACAAATGGCAGCAAGTGCAAGAGACCTTGTGTTTATCAGTGAAAGTATCCCAGAAGGTTCTACATGGACAGTAGCTGGAATAGGAAGACATGAATTCCCAATGGCAGCAATGGCTATCACTATGGGTGGACATGTAAGAGTTGGATTTGAAGACAATGTATACATTGAAAAAGGTGTACTTGCTAAATCAAATGGAGAACTTGTAGAAAAAGTTGTAAGATTAGCTAAAGAATTAGGAAGAGAAATTGCTACTCCTGATGAAGCTAGAGAAATCTTAGGATTAAAAAAATAATTTAACTTGAATGATAGAAACTAAAATATAATTTAAGGAGGAGATTTTAAATGATAAAAGGATGTAAATACGGAACACACAGAGTTATAGAACCACAAGGAGTTTTACCACAACCAGCTTTAAAAATAAATAACGACATGAACATATACTCAAATGAGATATTAATAGATGTAATGGCATTAAACGTTGACTCAGCTTCATTCACTCAAATCGAAGAAGAAGCAGGACACGATGTAGAAAAAATCAAAGCTAAAATAAAAGAAATTGTTGGTGAAAGAGGAAAAATGCAAAACCCTGTAACTGGATCAGGTGGAATGCTTATTGGAACTATCGAAAAAATTGGAGACGATTTAGTTGGAAAAACTGATCTTAAAGTTGGAGATAAAATAGCTACTCTAGTTTCTCTATCTCTTACTCCATTAAGAATAGATGAAATTGTTGATGTAAAACCAGATATCGACAGAGTAGAAATCAAAGGTAAAGCAATACTTTTCGAAAGTGGAATCTATGCTGTATTACCAAAAGATATGCCTGAAACTTTAGCTCTTGCAGCTCTAGATGTAGCTGGAGCACCTGCACAAGTTGCTAAATTAGCTAGACCTTGTCAATCAGTTGTTATCCTTGGATCAGCTGGAAAATCAGGAATGCTTTGTGCTTATGAAGCAGTAAAAAGAGTAGGACCTACTGGAACTGTAATTGGATTAGTAAGAAATGAAAAAGAAGCTGCTCTATTAGCTAGAGTAAGCGACAAAATAAAAGTAGTTATTGCTGATGCTACAAAACCAATCGAAGTATTAAATGCTGTATTAGCTGCTAACGATGGTAAAGAAGTAGATATCGCTATCAACTGTGTAAATGTACAAAATACAGAAATGTCAACAATTTTACCAGTTAAAGATTTAGGAATAGCTTACTTCTTCTCTATGGCAACTTCATTCACTAAAGCTGCTTTAGGTGCTGAAGGTGTAGGAAAAGATGTTACTATGATCGTAGGAAATGGATACACTAAAGACCATGCTGCAATCACTTTAGAAGAATTGAGAGAAAGTGCTGTATTAAGAGAAATATTCAACGAATTATATGTTTAATCTTTTGCCTTAAAAATAACTTAAAAACTAAGACATGAAATTAAAATTAGAGGAGATGATAAAATGAACACAGTTAACACTAGAGCAAAGTTTTTCCCAAATGTAACAGATGAGCAATGGAACGATTGGCATTGGCAAGTAAAAAATAGAATAGAAAGTTTAGAAGACCTTAAAAAATATATCACTTTGAGTGCAGAGGAAGAGGAAGGAGTTAAGAAAACTCTTGAGACTTTAAGAATGGCTGTTACTCCATACTATTTCTCATTGATGGATAATAATGACCCTAACTGTCCAGTTAGAAAACAAGCTATTCCTTCAATAAAAGAAATTCATCAAGCAGAAGCAGATCTTTTAGACCCATTACATGAAGATGAAGATTCTCCAGTTCCTGGATTGACTCACAGATATCCAGACAGAGTACTTCTATTAATAACTGATATGTGTTCAATGTATTGCAGACACTGTACTCGTAGAAGATTTGCTGGAGCAAGTGACGATGCAATGCCTATGGACAGAATAGACAAAGCTATTGAATATATAGCTAAAACTCCACAAGTAAGAGACGTATTATTATCAGGAGGAGACGCTTTATTAGTTTCTGATGAAACTTTAGAATATATCATCAGCAAATTAAGAGCTATTCCTCACGTTGAAATAGTAAGAATCGGATCAAGAACTCCAGTTGTTCTTCCTCAAAGAATAACTCCAGAGTTAGTTGAAATGTTGAAAAAATACCACCCAATCTGGTTAAATACACACTTCAACCATCCAAAAGAAGTAACACCAGAATCTAAAAAAGCTTGTGAATTACTAGCTAACGCAGGAATTCCTCTAGGAAACCAATCAGTTCTTTTAAGAGGAATCAATGACTGTGTACATGTAATGAAAAAATTAGTTCATGAGTTAGTAAAAATGAGAGTAAGACCTTACTACATTTATCAATGTGACCTTTCAATGGGATTAGAGCATTTCAGAACTCCTGTTTCTAAAGGAATCGAAATTATTGAAGGATTAAGAGGACATACATCAGGATATGCTGTACCTACATTCGTAGTTGACGCACCTGGTGGAGGAGGAAAAACTCCTGTAATGCCTCAATATGTAATCTCTCAAGCTCCACATAAAGTTGTATTGAGAAACTTCGAAGGAGTTATCACTACTTATACTGAGCCTGAAGAATATCATGAAGAGTGTCAATGTGAAGATTGTAAAGCTCACAAAACAAACACTGGAGTATCTAAACTTCTAAGTGGTGGAGCTATGGCAATAGAACCAAAAGAACTTGACAGACATAAAAGAAACGAAAAATAATTGACTATATGAGGTAGCGATATGATGGATACTTATGATCTACTGAAAGATTATAAAAGAGTGTCAATAATAGGAATGGAAAAAAATGTAGGAAAAACAACTGTTCTTAATCAACTGATAGAAGATATAGGTACAAAGAAAATAGTTGGACTTACTTCTATTGGAAGAGATGGAGAAGAGACAGATGTTGTGACTAATACTCATAAACCTAGAATATATGTTTTTCCAGGAACATTAGTAGCTACTGCCAGAGATTGTTTGAGAAACTGTGATATTACAAAAGAAATTTTGTATACCACAGATTTCTCAACCCCTATGGGGAATATCATAATAATGAGAGCAATTTCAGCAGGTTATGTAGACATAGCAGGTCCTTCTTATAATGCTCAAATAAAGAAAATTTTAGATATAATGGAAAGTTTTGGAAGTGAATTATCTTTAGTAGATGGAGCTTTAAGCAGAAAAGGAAGTGCAGTAGGTGATGTAACAGAAGCTACTATATTGGCAACTGGTGCAGCATTATCTTTAGATATGGGAAAAGTTATTGAAGAAACAGCTAATACTGTATCGCTTCTTACTTTGCCTAGTCTTGAAGATAAAGAGCTGAAAGATAAAATTAATAAAATTTTCCAAGATGCTAGAGTTGGAATAATATATAATGACGGTGAAGTAAAGACTCTGGAAGGCATGGGACCTCTTGAGTCAAATGATGAAATAAAAAATTACCTTAATGACAGAATACAAGCAATAGCTGTTAGGGGAGCTATTACGAAGAAATTCATTGAGATTCTGATCAAAAATAGAGGTAATTTTAAAAATATAAAATTGATAGCAAAAGATGGTACAAAGGTTTTCGTAGATTTTCTAACTCAAAAGAAATTAGAAGCCAGTAGTGTAGAGCTAAGGGTTATGAATACTATAAATCTTCTTTTTGTAACATGCAATCCACGTTCTCCTCTTGGATATGAATTTCCAAAGGATAAATTTAAAAAGTTTTTAGAAGAAAAAATAAAATATAAAGTTGTAGATGTGGTAGGTGAGCGGAATGAGATTTATAGATGATAAAAGTCTAGAGAGATTAGGATTTAGAAAGCTTTTGACAAGAGTTGAAACTCTCTCTCCTTATGGGAAAGCTAAGCTGAAAAAGCTGAAGAACTATTTAAGAGGAGAGGAACAGCTTCTTGAAGAAGAATTTGTAAAAATGGAAGTTTTTATGAATTTTTCTGAAGAAAATAAAAATCTGATTAGAGATATCGAAGGGATAATTCACAGATTAAAAGATATAAAAACAGTTGTAAATAATTGCTTAAAGGAAAATATATTAGATGATGTAGACCTTTTTGAAATAAAGGCACAGGCACTTTTAATGGAGGAATTAAATCTTTTGTTAAAAAAACTGCCAGAGGAACTGAAAGATTTTGATCTGGAAAGCATGGAAGAGATGATTGACGCTCTAGATCCAGATAAAGACAGATTACCTACCTTTTATGTTTATGACAGTTACTCACTTGGACTTAAAATGGTGAGAGATAAGAAAAAAGATGTAGAAAAAAGAATATTCGCTGCAAAAAGCTTTGAAGAAGTATCACAATTAAAAGAAGAGAGATTGGAGATACTTGTAGAAGAAGAGAGAGAAGAGCTGGAAGTGAGAAAACAGCTTACATCTATCTTATTAAAAAAAGCAGAGGGATTTTTGAAAAATATAGATAAAATAGGGAATCTAGATTTTTTAATGGCTAAGGTCAGATTTGCAAAAACTTATGGAGGTATCAGACCTGAGATATCTATAAATAATGAAATAGATGTTGCTGGACTGGTAAATATAGAAGTAAGAGAAATGTTAGAAGCTAAAAGCAAAGCTTTTACTCCAATTGATGTGAAATTAGGATCAGGAGTTACCATAATAACAGGAGCAAATATGGGAGGAAAAAGTGTTGCGTTAAAAACTATAACAGAAAACCTTTTACTTTTCCATATGGGATTCTTTGTTATAGCTGAAAAAGCAAAATTCCCGCTTGTAGATTTCGTATTTTTTATATCAGATGACATGCAGGATATCTCTAAAGGTTTAAGTACTTTTGGAGCTGAAATAATGAAGCTTAAAGAAGTAAATATATTTTTAGATTTAGGAACAGGCTTTGTGGTTTTTGATGAGTTTGCTAGAGGAACTAATCCAAAAGAGGGACAAAAGTTCGTAGAAGCTTTAGCTAAATATCTAAATGATAGACCTACAATATCTCTTATGACTACACATTTTGATGGAATAGTTGGAGATAACATGAATCATTATCAAGTAGTAGGGTTAAAAAATGTGGATTTTGAAAACTTGAGAAGAAAAATAGAACTAAGTAAAAATTCTATGGAACTTATTCAGGAATACATGGACTTCAGACTTGAAAAGGCGGACAAGGCAGAAGTACCAAAAGATGCTTTGAATATAGCAAAATTAATAGGAATAGATAAAAGATTTACGGAAATAATACTTGAAGAGTATATTAAGGAGGATTAAAAGAGATGAATAGCAAACTAAATCTTAACTGGAATTTAGTAGATGAAGCTCGTGAGTCAGCTAAAAAAATTGCTGCGGATGCACAAGTGTTTGTTGATGCCCACAGTACTGTTACTGTAGAAAGAACAATATGTAGATTATTAGGTATAGATGGTATTGATGAATTTGAAGTACCATTACCAAATGTGGTAGTAGACTTTATTAAAGAAAATGGAAATATTTCTCTAGGAGTTGCTAAGTATTTAGGAAATGCAATGTTAGAAACTGGATTGCAGCCACAAGAAATAGCTGAAAGAATTGCTAGAAAAGAATTAGATGTTACAAAAATGAAATGGCATGATGATTTTGAAATTAAATTAGCTCTTAAAGGAATTGCAGAAGCTAATGTAGAAAGAATCAAATCTAACAGAGCAAAAAGAGAAGAGTATTTAAATGTATATGGAGATAAAAAAGGTCCTTACATTTATGTAATTGTTGCTACTGGAAATATCTATGAAGACGTTACACAAGCTGTAGCTGCTGCTAGACAAGGTGCAGATGTAATAGCTGTTATCAGAACTACAGGACAATCTTTATTGGACTATGTTCCATATGGAGCTACAACTGAAGGATTTGGTGGAACAATGGCTACTCAGGAAAACTTCAGAATCATGAGAAAAGCTCTTGATGAAGTTGGAGTAGAATTAAAAAGATACATAAGACTTTGTAACTACTGTTCAGGACTTTGTATGCCTGAGATAGCTGCAATGGGAGCTCTTGAAAGACTAGATATGATGCTGAATGATGCATTATATGGAATATTATTCAGAGATATCAACATGAAGAGAACTTTAGTTGACCAATTCTTCTCAAGAGTTATCAACGGATTTGCAGGAGTTATTATCAATACAGGAGAAGATAACTACTTGACTACAGCTGATGCTATTGAAGAAGCTCATACAGTTTTAGCTTCTCAATTTATCAATGAACAGTTTGCATTAGTTGCTGGATTACCAGAGGAACAAATGGGACTAGGACATGCATTTGAAATACATCCAGATACTAAAAACGGATTCTTACTTGAATTAGCTCAAGCTCAAATGGCTAGAGAGATATTCCCTAAGGCACCATTGAAATACATGCCGCCTACAAAATTTATGACAGGAAATATCTTCAAAGGGCATGTACAGGATGCTTTATTCAACATGGTTACTATAATGACTAATCAAAAAGTACACTTGCTAGGAATGCTTACAGAAGCTATCCATACTCCATTTATGTCAGATAGAGCACTTTCTATAGAAAATGCTAAATATATCTTTAATAATATGGAAGATTTTGGAAATGATATTGAATTTAAAAAAGACGGTATAATGGTAAATAGAGCTAAAGAGGTTCTTGAAAAAGCTGCTGAACTATTAAAAACTATAGAAGGAATAGGAATATTCAAGACTCTTGAAGGTGGAATTTTTGCTGGTATAAAAAGACCATTAGATGGAGGAAAAGGTCTAGCTGGAGTATTTGAAAAAGATTCTAGTTACTTTAATCCATTTATAGAATTAATGCTTGGAGGTAATAGATAATGTCTGGAGGTTTATATTCTACTGATAAAAAAGAATTTGATAAAACACTTGATCTTACACAATTAAGACCATATGGAGATACAATGAATGATGGTAAAGTTCAAATGAGCTTTACTCTTCCAGTACCTAATAATGAAAAAGGTGTGGAAGCTGCTATACAATTAGCTAAAAAAATGGGATTCATAGATCCAGCTGTTGCTTTTTCTGAAGCATTAGATAAAGAATTCTCATTCTATGTAGTATATGGAATTACATCTCATAATGTAGATTATACTAACATAAAAGTACAAGCTTTAGAAATAGATACAATGGATATGCACGAATGTGAAGAATACATTGCTGAGAATATAGGAAGAAATGTAGTAATGATAGGAGCTAGTACAGGAACAGATGCTCATACAGTTGGAATCGACGCTATCATGAATATGAAAGGATATGCAGGACATTATGGACTTGAAAGATATAAGGGAGTAGAAGCATACAACCTTGGAAGTCAGGTTACAAATGAAGAGTTTATCCAGAAAGCTATTGAATTAAAAGCTGATGCTTTAATAGTTTCACAAACTGTAACTCAAAAAGATGTTCACATTCAAAATTTAACTAACTTAGTTGAATTACTAGAAGCTGAAGGATTGAGAGATAAAGTTATCTTAATAGCTGGAGGAGCTAGAATTACTAATGAATTAGCAAAAGAGTTAGGATATGATGCAGGATTTGGTCCAGGAAAATATGCTGATGATGTTGCAACTTACATTGTAAAAGAAATGGTTCAAAGAGGAATGGTTAAGAAATAAAATAAACAGTTTTGAGATTTAAGAAGCTCTGAATGAAAATTTGCTTGAATCACTAGTGATTTAATGCTAAAATATCATTCAGGGCTCTCTTTAATTTATGAGAGAATAATGAAAAGGGTGAGGGAGAAAATGAGACTTTTAAAAACAGCGTTAATTTCATTATTTATGATTGGAACAGCAGCTTTTTCTTTCGATGGAGATACAAGTTGGACTACAGTTGCAATATATGACAATGAGATGCCAGAGAATGTTATTTTAAATGAAAAATACAATGGCGGTCATCCAAAAGTACTGGATTATGTTTTTGTAAGAACAAGAACAGCAAATTTAAGAGATTTACCAAGTACAAAAGGGAAAATCATAAAAAAATTCAATTATGATGCAAAGTTAAAAGCTTTAGAAAAAATATATGACTACGGAAACTACTGGTATAAAGTAGAAACAGATAAAGGTGAAACGGGATATATTTCTTCTATGGTGGTAAGAAAGAGAATGTTTAGATTTGAAAAAGCTCTGGATAAGATAAATGAGCTTGAAAATTTCATCACAAAGGAGATGGAAGAAGGAAGAGAAGTAGTAAGTACAAATTCATATGTACCTAATCCTAATAATGTGGATTTTAAAAGAGAAAAGGATAAATATGGAACTTCTCTTGATCAAAATATAGTTGGATGGTATGGAAAAGAAAAAATATATGTTCCAGACAGATCAGTACTTTCTATTGTAGAGCGTGGTGATAAAACTTCAAAAGTACATGTAGCTTCAATAAAAGAACCTCTTGTTATTGAAAATAAGAGAATATCTAGAAATCCTAAAATAGATAAAGATTTTAGAAAGGTTGTAGCTATAGATATAGAAAACCAAAATCTTATTATCTTTGAAAAGAATGAAGATGATAAGTGGGAAGTAGTATCGTATGTATATAGTAAAACTGGAATAGAAAGTGAAGTAGGATTTGAAACACCAAAAGGATTTTTTATAGCTCCAATGGCAAAATATATAATGCCATATAATAGTGAAGTAGGAGAAAAACAAGGATATGCAAGATATGCTATCAGATTTTCTGGTGGAGGATATCTTCATGGAACACCTATAAACTATGAAGAAGATGCTAATAGAGAGTTCTTTATGAGACAAAAGGAAAAAACGTTAGGGACATTTACAGGAACTAGAAAATGTGTAAGAACGACAGAACCTCATGCAAAATATCTTTTTGAGTGGATGGTTAAAGCTCCAAATAAAAGCAGAAATGAACAGGTTCCAAGTGAAAATGTAATGTTTGTTATTTTCTAAAATAGTTTTGAGGAGGAAAAATGAAAAAAGTATTACTTGTATTATCTGCTTCGCTTCTTGTTATCCTGACTGGATGTTCTTCAGTAGACAACCAGCCTCTAAAAGAACTTGTTATTGAAGAAACTGAAAATCAATTTGTAATGGAAGATATAGATGTTTCTAAAAAAACACTTGAAGAAATCATAGTATTTAATGAAAAAGGTGTTACAATCAAAAGAGAAGGAAACAACTTAGTACTGTCTATGCCTGAACTTGTGCTTTTTGACTTTAATAAATATGAAGTAAAAAATAAAATTAAAGGAAGCTTAAATGCACTGGCAAAAGCATTGGAAGAAAATCCAGATATTAGAATCAAAATAGATGGATATACTGACTTCATAGGAAGTGAAGGATATAATCTTGAACTTTCTGTAAAAAGAGCAGATGCAATAAAAGACTATCTAACTAACAAAGGAGTAAAAGCATCTAATATTTCTATTGAAGGATATGGAAAACAAAACCCTATTGCTTCTAATCAAACAGAAACTGGAAGAGCTAAAAATAGAAGAGTTGAATTTATAATTTCAAGAGATAAATTTTAATTATTAAAAATTATTGCACATTATATAAATATAAGAGAGGATAGCAAAAATAAGGTTAAAAAACTTTTTATTTTTGTTATCCTTTCTTTTTTTTATTACTTGGGAGATATTTAAGATTATATATCATTATTTCTGATATACCAAATATGTAAATTTTGATATATAATTTGAAAAGAAATTAAGGTATAATTATTGTAGAAAAGCTATCATAAAAAGGGGAAAAAATATGAAAGTATTAATAACTGGTGCAACAGGAGGAATAGGAAAGGCTTTGATAGAAGTATTTTATAGAAACGGCTGGGAAATATTAGCTGTAGGAAGAAATGAAAATATTCTTAAAGAGTTAAAAGAAAAATATAAAGAAAAATTAAGTATATATCCTACAGATATGGGAAATGAAGAAAATATAGATATTTTATTTAAAGAGTTAGATGGAATGAGTATAGAGCTTTTAATAAATGGAGCTGGAATTGGAGAATTAGGATATTTTGAAGAGATCTCTTATGAAGATGAAAAAAATATGATAGATATAAATATTACTGCACTTCTTAAATTTACAAAATATTTTTATGGAAAGGCAGAAGGAATAATAAATATATCTTCCACTGCTGGATTTCAATATGGAGGTCCTTTAATGAGTGGATATTATGCAACAAAGGCTTTTGTAAATAGCTTTACATTTGGATTGATAGGAGAAAAGGGAAAAACAAGAATGATGTTATTATGTCCAGGGCCTACTCTTACAAATTTTAAAGGAGTAAATAAAAAACTTAAAGGATCAGCAAAATTTTATACTACAACTCCAGAAGAGGTAGCAGAAAAATGTTATTCTGACTACTTAAAAGGAAAGAAAGTTTCAATTCCAGGAAAAATAAATAAATTATTGTATTTTTTTAATAAAATGGTGCCTATTATGTCTCAATTAAAAACGATAAAAAAAATTCAAGAGAAAAAAATAAAAAAATAGTTTCATTTTTGTAGAAAAATGGTATAATAATTTTTATCACAAGGGGGATACGAATGAAGAAAAAACTTATATACCTGTTTGTAATTATGGCTCTTTTCACAGGATGTACATACTTCAAAGTAAGAGAAGCATTTAAAGAGGCAGATAAGGGTGAATATACAAAATCTTTATATAATCTGGCAGATATATTAAAGAGCAATAGTGAAGATAGAAGAACACTGGATGCGTTTGAACTTATATATCCAATGGGAGAAAAAGAATATTATGATAAGCTTGATATGACGAGAAATAGAGATCTTGTAGGATATACAAAAGCTCTTTTAAATCTTTTAAGAGTACAGGAAATATATTATTCTTTACCAGAAGAAAGCAGAAATTCAATAGCTATTATAACTCCGCCCCCTGAAGAGAGAAATAAAGTAAAACAAGAAAGTGCAGAAAGCTTTTTTAAGTTGGGAAATGGATTTCAGGCTGAAACTATAGAAGATAAGCTTAGAAAATTTGGATTCTATTCAGAGGCTAAAAAATATGACATTGATAATAGAAAAGATATAGCTAAAAAATATTCAGAAAGTATGGAAAATGCAAGAGTAAGATTTAATCTAGTAATGAATGTATTATCTGGAAGAAAGAGTTTCAGTGATGATTTTAAAAGATATACTATAAGTAATATAGGAACTTATCCTCTATTTACAGTAAATGACAGAAGTAAAGCTAATGCAGATTTAGATATATCCCTTAGTAATTTTTATTATTCACCTCCTTCAGTACAGGTGATAAGTGGGATAGATAGTTATTTTGAAACTAGAGTAAGAAGAGTAATGAAAAAAGTAGTTACTAGTGAAATGGTAAATGGAAAAGTTGTAGAAAGAGTAAAATATGTTCCAGTAGATGAAGAATATGAAGTTGAAATATTCTATAAATATGAAAAATATATAAAAACAACATATGCAGAATATGAATTAGCATATACTTTAAAGGATAGAAAAGATGGCAGAATAATAGCCAGAAACAGTAATAAAGTAAGATATACTGATGAAGCAGCATGGATGAGATTCTATCCAATAACACATATCAAAGGAGGATATCGTAGATTTCCTATAAGTGAAAATGAAAAGTATGTGTTAGACGAGGCTACTATTGTAAGAAGAGCAATGTTAAAAGGAACAGATCAAATAAATTCAGAATTGAAAGCACTTGATTCTAATAGAATAATAGGATGGTAATAATTTTAAAGAATATAATAATGTAACAGGGGAGGAAAATTTATGTTAGCAAAAGGAATGGAGAGTAGAAATTTAGTAGACAAGGTATTCAGTATAGCTAAAAAAGCTAAAGAAGCTGCTGAAAAATATGGAGATGAAAAAGTAGTAAATGCAACAATAGGATCTCTTTATGATGAAAATGGAAAATTAGTAGTTTTAAAATCGGTAACAGAAACATATAAAGAACTGCCACCTGAAGAAATAGCAGGGTATGCATCAGCATTTACAGGAAGCCCTGAGTATAAGGAAAGCGTGAAAAGATCTGTTCTTGGAGATAACTATAAAGAAGAGTTTAAAAATCATTACATGGAAGTAATAGGAACTCCTGGAGGGACTGGGGCAGTAAGCAACAGTGTAAAAAATTATTTGAATGAAGGAGACACACTTCTTCTTCCAAAATGGCTGTGGAGTCCATATATTCTTATGGCTTCTGAAAGAAAAGGAGATTGTGAATATTACACAATATTTGACGAGAATGGGAAATTTGATCTCAATGATTTTTCAGAAAAAATATTTAAACTGGCAGAGAAACAAGAAAATGTAGTAGTTATTATAAATGATCCATGTCAAAATCCTACTGGATATAAATTAACTATCGATGAATGGAAAAGTGTTTTGAATATATTTGAAAAAGCAACAGAAAAAGCTAATATAATTTTAATAAATGATATAGCATATATAGATTTTGATGATAGAAATGAAGAGGAAAAGAAAGAATACAGAAATCTATTTAAAAATCTTTCATCAAAAATTCTTGTTATATTTGCTTTCAGTCTTTCAAAATCATTAACTAGCTATGGACTGAGAGTAGGAGCTCAATTAGCTCTTTCAAGTGATAAGAAGGTCATAGAAGAGTTTGAAAAGGCTAACTCATATTCTTGTCGTTCAACATGGTCAAATATCTCTAGAGGAGGTATGAAAATGTTCAGTGACATTGTGCTTAATGAGGAAAAATATAAGTTGTTGAAAGAAGAAAGAGAAATGTACAGACTGCTTATAAAAGAAAGAGCAGATATCTTTATTAAAGAAGCAAAAGAATGTAACTTAAAACTTTTACCTTACAAAACTGGATTCTTCTTAACAATTCCTACAGGAAAATTGACAGATAAAGTTGCTGAGGTATTAGAAAGAGAAAATATATATACAGTGGTACTGGATGAAGGAATAAGAATTGCAGTATGTAGTGTAACAAAGAAAAAAATAACTGGTTTAGCTGGAAGAATAAAAAGAGCTATAGACGAGGTTTCTAAATAATATTAAATAAAAGTTATATGGAGTATTTATAAAATATATTTAAAGAGAAGTTAACATTTTAAATTTCTATCACAAAGACTATTCAATAATTGGATAATATGTGGTATTATCTTATTATAGAAACATAAATTTGTACCTTTTAAAATACTCAAGGAAGGGTGATAGATAATGAAAGAATTAGATTTAAGAAAAGTAACTGACGAAGTAGAAAGAATGTGTATAGAAGGAAACTACTTTATCGGAAAAGAAGTTTTAGACAAAATTAAAGAAGCTTATGCTAAAGAAGAATCAGAAGTAGGTAAAAATATTCTTGGACAAATTATTGAAAATGATGAAATAGCAGCAAATGAGCAAGTTCCTATGTGTCAAGATACAGGAATCGTAGTAGTGTTCTTAGAAATCGGAACGGAAGTAAAAATTACTGGAGATATATACGAAGCTGTTAATGAAGGAATCAGAAGAGGATACGAAAAAGGATATTTGAGAAAATCAGTTGTAAAAGATCCTTTAGACAGAGTAAATACTAAAGACAACTCACCTGCTGTTATTCATACTACTCTTGTGCCTGGATCAGATAAAGTTAAAATAATAGTAGCTCCTAAAGGTGGAGGTTCTGAAAACATGAGTGTTCTAAGAATGCTAAAACCATCTGATGGAATAGAAGGAATCAAAAAATTAGTTATTGAAACTATAAAAAATGCTGGAGGAAATCCATGCCCACCTATTATAGTAGGAATAGGTATAGGAGGAAACTTCGAAAAATGTGCAATTCTTGCTAAAGAAGCACTAATGAGAGATATCAATGATAAGAGCAGCAGTCCTATCAATGCTAAATTAGAAGAAGAATTACTAGAACTTATAAATAAAACTGGAGTTGGACCACTAGGACTAGGAGGAAGAACTACAGCTTTAGCAGTTAAAGTTGAAACTTATCCATGTCACATAGCAGCTCTTCCAGTTGCTATTAATCTTAACTGCCATGCAGCTAGACATAAAGAAGTAGAACTATAATTTTGAGTTTAAGCTGAACAATAATAAATATAAGTTTTAGGAGGGATCAATAATGGAATATAAAATCACAACACCATTAAAAGAAGAAGATATAGTAAAATTAAATGCAGGAGATACAGTAAAAATTACTGGAGTTATATATACAGCAAGAGATGCAGCTCATGCTAGACTTGTAAAATTACTAGAAGAAGGAAAAGAGCTTCCTATAGATGTAAGAGGGCAAATAATATATTATGTAGGACCTACACCAGCTAAACCAGGAAAACCAATTGGAAGTGCTGGGCCAACTACAAGTTACAGAATGGATGCCTATGCACCTAGACTTATAAAAGAAGGATTAAAAGGAATGGTAGGTAAAGGAGCTAGATCTAAAGAAGTTAAAGATGCTATTGTTTCTGAAAAAGCTGTATATTTTGCAGCAGTAGGAGGAGCAGCAGCTCTTATAGCAAAATCTATCAAAAAAGCTGAAATCATCACTTATGAAGATTTAGGAGCTGAAGCATTAAGAAGATTAGAAGTTGTAGACTTCCCAGCTATAGTTATCAATGATATCTATGGAGGAGATCTTTACCAAGAAGGACAAAAACAATGGAATGAACTAGATAAATAGTTCTAAATAAGTTAAAAATTAAAGACTCTCTGCATAAGGGAGTCTTTTTTAGTTCTTGATATACTCTAAAATTTTTTCAATAAAATTTTTCTTTTTTTTAGTTTCATTTCTTTTTGCTATTTCATTTTTTAAATATTTTTTATTTTTGTTGTTAGGACACATCATACACATTTTAGCCTTACATATACAACAATTTTCTTCTAATTTTTCTAATTTCTTTATATAGAATTCCAGATTTTCCACTTTTATCTCCTTCAAAGAATTTTTTGTTTTTATTATATCATGAATCTTAATAAAAAATATATT